>ERZ779842.3-NODE-3-length-256812-cov-29.267307_pt1 | contig 256812 bp, 255 predicted proteins | sample MGYA00511095_ERZ779842 | MGnify/ENA primary metagenome ERZ779842 (study PRJEB29588, sample SAMEA2154036) | human gut metagenome | biome: human gut; feature: human-associated habitat; material: faeces | place: Denmark | collected 2008/2010 ... | reverse complement strand
ATTTTCTGATATCTGTCAGAAATATGCTGTCACAAACGCATAAGTAACAAAGCAATTTTATAACAGGCTTATTTCGTGTACCCTTTTTTGCCCAATGAGAGTTTGGAGTCACGACATTTGTACTGAAAATAGACATTGAAGTATGTTTTTATCATGAAACCAACTTGCCCTTGGCAGGTTGGTTCGCTTAAAGGATGAACTGCACGGATTCAGGTTTTATTTCGTATACCCTTTTGCCACTATTTCGGTACCTGATACATTGAGATGTTTAATAGCTGTGGCTTGTTTACAGGGATATCAAAGGTTGAAACCCTTTAAATTTTCGATAAAAACCCTTGATTATATGAGACGGGATAAAATGAATATAAATCATTATCGCATAATGAATAGTCAGCAGTAGAAAATTCCAATGTGGATAAATTAATAATTAGAACTAACAAACTAATTTACATCTTATTTATTATATAAGAAAAAAGCAATTTAATCAATAAAAAAAATATCTAACAAACTATGGTTGACAAAACTTGCAATAAGAATTATAATAAAACCAGAATAGAAAAGAAAAATTATAGACAAAGGAGGAAATAAATGCGAATTGAATTGCAATTTGTTTTAGCAAAACGTGAAATAGATATAGAATATAGACGGATTCTATTGCATTTTATAAAAAAGAGTTTGAGTGAGGTGAATGGTGGGACATATTATAAAAAATATTATAGCGGTCATGATTCAAAGGATTTTACATTTGCAGTCAAACTTCCTAATCCGGTTTTTGAGGTAAACAGAATAAAATTAGATAATAATACAATAAAAGTTATCTGGTCCACTTCCGATTATAAACTCGGCCTGATTTTTATAAATGCGTTTATGGCACAGCTTAATAAGGTCTTTCCGTTAGCAAATCAAAACGAAATGACATTAGTAAAAGTGTTTAAATGGAAAGATAATGAGGTTAGAACTGATAAAATACGAATAAAGATGATATCACCTTTGGTTATTCGTGAGCATTGCAGGGATGAAAATAAGGATCATTATTATTCGGTTAAACAGGATAATTTTCAGGAAAAAGCAGTTGAGATTATTAAAAGTCAGTTAAGACTGGCTGGTTATACGGAAAATTATATTGATGATTTCAATATTACACCTTTGGATACCAGGACAGTAATTGTTAAACATTATGAGTGTAATGTGGAGTCGAGTCTGGGAAATTTTGAATTACAGGGGAAACCGGTCATCTTAAATTATTTATTGGGGGCAGGACTGGGATCACGGAAAAATCAGGGCTTTGGGGCCGCAGTGGTAGTAGGATAAAGGAGGTTAAAGATGTATGATGTTAGGATAGAATGTTATGATTGGAGATATTCGGCAGCTATATTGGGACTGGTACGTTTTTTTGACTACTGGAAAATAAAGGAAACAAATGTACCAGCCGAATATGATAATTCTGCGGATACTATTGAGTTTGATTCGAGGTATATTACAAGAGAGAAATATCTGGATTTTGTTGAGTATTATGTGAATGAAATTTTGCATGATGAAATGTATCATACAAAAGTGGAAACTTTCCTGCGTGGGCAGGAAAGTTTCACAGATGAACAGATAAAGAGAATTAATGAATTGTTAAAAGCAAATAGTATAATGAAAGAAGTATATGGAAAGATAAAATTTGATGGGAACAATAGAGATGAAATTTTATCTTTATTGCAGGAGAGGCACTATGATATTGTAGAAAAAACATTTCAGAATAAGAAAAATTTGTATGCTAATTATTGTAACAGCAAATTAATGGGAGAAGACACCCAGCCACATTGCAGGTTGTTAGGCTATAGTGTGGATGAAGGAAGAAAGTCAAAGTCTTATGCGTATGCATTTCAGGATGTGACAGGAGTTTTCAGAGATTCAAAATATTTTGATTTTATACCATTTGCGTTTACAAATACAATGGATGCAATATTTATAAATAATAATTATAATATTGAAAATCTAAGAAAGTCCAATGATTACATAAATGATCAAATTACCATATACAGACAGAAAAAAGAAAACGAACAGAAGCCATTGAATGTGAGAAGTTTGTTGTATCAGGCAATTATTCAGTCTGTAGATTTCATAGATTATGATATTGAAATTATTATAAAAGGCAGAGATAAAGAGTATTTTGAAACTTTATATATTCGAAAGGATAAAATTGATATAGTAAGAGAAATAAAGGACATAAGTAAACTTATGTATTCTTATAAAATTAATGATAAATATTATATTAATGTTGGTGAAGAATTAATTCAGTCGGTTATAAATGGATTAGATCTTTCATGGCTGATAGAACTGGCTTTAAAAAAAGAATTGGATAATTCTAATAATTATGCCATTAACAGATTAATAGAAATAAATATGAAAATAAAAGGAGTTGATGATATGGAGAAAAAATTAAGTTCAGCCTGTGCCTGCGCCTGGCAGGTAACCAGAAAATTGAAACAAAAAGGACAGGATAATAAAATTAAGTCATACAAAGTGAAACTGGCATCTGCCATGACCGCTAATGACAAAAAAAGAGTATATGATATTTTATTACAATTATCCATTTACACAGAAGAATCTTTTGGCTTTTTATATAGTCTTTTGGATGATTATGATAAAAATCAGGAAATTGTATATGCATTTATCAATGCTTTGGGCGCAGAACCAAAGAAAAAAGAAGCTTAAGGAGGATAAATTATGGGAAAATCAGTTACAGTTACAGTTATTGCTAATATGACGAGCAATTATTCGGAATCACTGGGGAATATCGCGAGTGTGCAGAAGATTTACAGGAATCAGAAAGAATATGCGATACGAAGCAGGGAAAGTTTGAAAAATGCAATTATGATACAGAGTGGTATGTACGATGATTTGCAGACGGAAGTAGATGGAGCTGCACAAAAAAAGGTGAATGAAACATTAAACGCAGCTAATTGCAGAGCATTAGAAGGCGGTTATATGAATACCGGAAATCTTACATATAAAAGAAATAGTTCTTTTTATGTTACAGATGCAATTTCTGTTGAATCTTTTATAAATGATGCGAGATTCCATAATAATCTGTATCTGGCAGAAAATGCTGCAAAAAATGCAGGAATTAATTTACAGGAAAAAGGGAAAGCAAATGAAGCAGGTCTGATGCCATATCAGTATGAATATAGTAAAAATCTGAAAGTATATAGTATTACAATTGATTTGGACATGATAGGAAAAGATGAGAACTTTAACACAGAGGCTGATAATGAAGAAAAAATACAGCGTGTAAAATTATTATTAAATGCAGTAGAAAACTTAAGTCTTGTTGTAAAAGGAAATCTGGATAATGCAGAACCGATTTTTGCTGTTGGTGGTCTTTCTGACAGAAAAACACATGTATTTGAAAATGTTGTAAAAGTAAGAAACGGAGAACTGGATGTTTCCGATGCACTTTGTCAAAAACTGGAACATGGATATGAGGCAGGTTATCTGGCCAATGGAGAATTCAAAAATGAAGATGAGATTATAAGAAAATTAAAACCGCAAAGTGTAGATAAGTTCTTTGAAAATTTATATGTGCAGGTTGAAAATTATTATAAGATGTAAAGGAAGAACGCAGAAAGAAAGTAGGGGTCAGATGAAAGCATTGAGATTGCATTTGCATCAAAATAGTGCAAATTATCGAAAAGAGGAAACTATTAATAATAAAATGACATATCCTTTGCCGCCATATTCTACTGTTATCGGTGCTTTGCATGATGCATGCGGATTTAAGGAATATAAGGCGATGGATATTAGTATTCAGGGAAACTTTCAGTCTTTGCAGAAAAGAGCGTATACGGACCATTGTTTTTTAAATACTACACAAGATGACAGAGGAAATCTGGTAAAACTTTATAACCCGGACTGTCTGTCAAAAGGTTATATATTGGTTGGAACTGCAATTAAATCACAGGGAAACAGTTTTCGGAAGGATATTACCGTAAAAACAGTAAATCAGGAATGTATGCAGGAATATAGAGAACTGAAAGACTTAAAAGATAAGATTGATATTTATAAGAAAAATGAATATGCAGATAAATTGCAGGAATTTAAGGAAAAGAAAAAATCTCTTGCACAGCAAAAAAAAGAAGCAGATTCAAAATCAGATGCATATCAAATTATTCTTGAAGAGGAAAAAAGGGTAAAATTAGAAGAAAAAGAATATAAAGAAAGAGTAAGAAAATATGAAGAGGAAAATTATAAAATTCCGATATCTTACTTTAGAACTCTTACGACATCATTAAAGTTTTATGAGCTTTTAGATGATATTGAGTTATATATTCATGTTAAAAGTGATGAAGAAACATTAAAAAAAATTTTGGAAAATATATACCGGTTGAAATCATTAGGACGGAGTGAGGACTTTGTAGAAGTCTTAGATGCGGATATTGTAGAATTAAAGAAAAGTGTAGATAAGGAGATAAAGTCAAAATTTGCCGGATATGTTTCAGAGAAAGCTGTCAAAGGAAAAGATATTTTTACGCGTGATAGAAATATTCGGTATGGAGGAGGAACAAAGTATTTTATTAACAAAAATTATGAATACTCCGAAGATGGAAAACAGCGTGTTTTTCATAAAAAGAAGGTCTATTATTTATCTGGTTATTCCGTAGATGAAGAATCTGAGAATTTATATTTCGATATAGTTGATGAAAATACAACACTTATTGTAAATTTTGAGTAGGGTGAAATTATGGAGAAAATATTTGAGATACTGGAAATAATAGGAAACAAAACAGCAAAATCGAAACCGGAAAAAACAATAGCAGAACATACTATGGATTTGGCAAAAGAGGCGGAAAGATTATTGGATTATGGTTACATTAAGAGTACAGAATATAAGAAAATATATCAGCTTCTTTTGCTTGCATGTAAATACCATGATTATGGAAAAGTGGGAAAGTATTTTCAGGATAGAATGAAAACAAACGGAAAATTTCAGAGTGATGTGGAGATTCCACATAATATTTTATCTTTGTTATTTATAAATCCTGACAGTGAAGAATTTGCTGATGAAGATTTTTACAAGGTTGCATATGCTGTATTAAACCATCATAAATATGGGGAAGAAAGAACGATTATTGCGGAAAGAAGAGAAGATATTTTAAATAATATTGAGGAATTTAATAAATACATTTATCCGGATAATTTAAAAAGAAGAAAAATGGATCGAATCTATGAATATGCGGAAAATCCGGAGGTGATTCTTTTGAAAGGATATCTTCATCGCTGTGATTATAGTGCCAGTGCGGGTTTCCCGGTGGAGTATCCGAATGATTTTCTAACAGATAAATTAATTAAGACAATGGAGAACTGGAGAAAAAAATCTTCAGATGCACATTGGAATAAAATGCAGGAATATGTAATAAAGAATCAGAATAAAAATATAATTCTAACAGCACAGACAGGTATGGGGAAAACAGAAGCTGGATTATTGTGGATTGGAGATACGAAAGGATTTTTTATTCTGCCATTGCGTACTGCGATTAATGCAATGTATAAGCGAATCCGGGAAGAAATTCTTGGCAGTGATTCAAAGATAGAAGAGCAGTTAGGTTTATTACATTCAGAAACACTGGAAAAATACGATGAAATAGAAAATGGAGATATAGATATATTTACTTATCGCGATAAGACAAGGAAGTTATGTATGCCGCTTACAATTTCGACGTTGGATCAGTTGTTTGATTTTGTGTTTAAATATTCTGGATATGAGATGAAATTAACGACATTGGCTTATTCTAAAATTGTGATTGATGAAATCCAGATGTATAGTGCAGAACTATTGGCATATCTGATTTGGGGATGTAAAATGGTTCATGACCTTGGCGGTAGACTTATGATTATGACAGCAACATTAGCTCCGTTTATTAAAGATTTGTTAATGCAGTATGTTTTTTCAAAAAAGGATGTAGTAGTTTCGAGCTTTGCAGATGAAGATAAAATCAGACATAATGTGAAAGTGATTCAAGAAAAAATCCGGGCGGCAGACATTTGTGAAAAATTTTATGATAATTCTGAAATAGGAAAGAGTAATAAAATTCTTGTTGTATGTAACACTGTAAAGAAAGCACAGAAGATATATCGTGATTTGGAAGATATGGGGATTGATACAAATGTACTTCATATCTTTCATAATAAATTTTTGAAGAAAGACAAAAAGGATTTGGAAGAACAGATTTTGGCATTCGGAAAAACTTATGAGGATAATAATCATAAAAAAGTTATGAATGGGACAGGTATCTGGATATCTACATCTATGGTAGAGGCAAGTCTTGACATTGATTTTGATTATTTGTTTACTGAGTTAATGGATTTGAATTCATTTTTCCAAAGGTTGGGAAGAGTTAATCGTAAAGGGATAAAATCAGTAGATGAGTATAATTGTTTTGTATACACCAGGATAGATGAGAATATTCTGCAGCGGGGAAAATGCGGATTTGTAGATGAAACAATGTATCAGCTGTCAAAAGAAGCACTGGAAAAGTTTGACGGTAAAATGTCCGAATTAAAAAAACTCAAAATGTTAGATGAGACATTTACAACGGAGAAAGTGCTGCAATGCAGTTATATGGAAAAAGTTAATAGGACATTGGCTTTTTTGCAATATATTCGGGTGGATGAATTTAAAAAAGAAGAATCCTGCCTGAGAAATATTTTTTCTTATACAATTATACCGCGAAACACTTATGATGAAAATAAACAGGAAATTGAAACATTTGCAGAAGAACTAAAGAAGAAAAATGATTATAAAAGTAAATGGGATGCGTTAAAAAAATTGCAGGGATATACTCTGGAAATTGAACCATATTATTATGGAAAATTAATTTCCAGAGATGATATTGTATTTAAAGTAAAAGGAATGGATGAAATACATATATTAAATTGTGAATATGGTAAATTAGGATTTGAACCGGAAAGATCAAAAGCTGAAAATTCCGGGATTATGTGGTAAATATTGAAAAGAGGGAATAAATTTGCAAAAACAGATTACTGGAACGATGGTTTATTATTATCATGTCTGTGAAAGAAAATTATGGTATTTTTATCATGAAATTCAGATGGAATGGCAGAATGAAGATGTAGCATTTGGAAAATTGCTGGATGAAAATTATTATAAAAGGGATGAAAAGCATATTAATATTGATAATGTTATTAATATTGATTTTATCAAGGCAAAGGATATTTTACATGAAGTAAAGAAGAGCAATAAAATAGAAAAGGCATCTGTGTGGCAGGTAAAATATTATTTATATTATTTGAAAGAAAGAGGTGTAATAAAAGAAGCTGAAATTGATTATCCGTTATTAAAACAGACTGTGGAGATAAAACTCGAAGAAGGTGATGAAAGATATATCCGGGAAATGATCGATAAGATATATAAAATTGTGGACAATAGTACGATACCGGAAGCAAAAAATATAAAAATATGTAAAAAATGTGCATATTATGATTTGTGTTTTATATAGCATATAGGTAATTGCGAAACACTTAAATTTTTGTAAATGCATATGCAAATGAAACATTACACGAAGGCACGCTCTCGCTACATTCGGCTGGTAGCGGTACTAAGATGCTAAAATACAGCATCTAAGTGCCGACCGCCTCATAGTACCTTCTTAGTAATTGTTTAATTTGCATATACAATAAAGATAAATTATGAGTTTCGCAATTAACTATATATAGCATAAGATGGAAGGAGAGAAATGGGAGATAGTTTGTACATATATAATCCTGGAAAATTGAGCAGAAAGGATAATACACTGCAGTTTGTAACTGATAATGGAGATAAGCGTGACTTGCCGGTTGAACGGGTTAGGGATATTTATGTGATGTCAGAAATGCAGTTTAACACAAGTTTAATAAATTTGTTGTCAAAAAATGGGATTGCAGTACATTTTTTTAATTACTATAATTTTTATACTGGAAGTTTTTATCCAAGAGAACAGTTATTATCTGGAAATTTATTAATTCATCAGACAAAACATTATACTGATCCTGACAAAAGAATGATAATTGCCAGAAAATTTGTGCAGGGGGCTGCTTCAAATATTTATCGGAATCTGAGGTACTATAACGGACGGGGAAAAGATGTAAAAGAGATTATGGATGATATTGACGTTTATCGTATCAATATAGATAAGGCAAAGACTATTCAGGAACTGATGGGATATGAAGGAAATATCAGGAAACGATATTATGATGCATGGCCTGTCATTATAAATCAGGAAATAGAGTTTGAAAAAAGGGTTATGCATCCGCCTGATAATATGATGAACAGCCTGATATCCTATGTTAACTCCATGATATATACCAAGGTACTTACAGAGATGTATCAGACGCAGATAAATCCTACGATTAGTTATTTGCATGAACCCGGGGAGCGAAGATTTTCACTGAGTCTGGATATTGCAGAGATATTTAAGCCATTAATAGGGGACAGACTGATTTTTTCCCTATTAAATAAAAATCAGATAACAGAAAAGAGTTTTACAAAAGATTTGAATTTTTTGCATTTAGAAAAAAATGCATCCCAGTTAATTGCCAGCGAACTGGAGAAAAAAATGAATACAACAATTAAACATAAAGATTTGGGCAGAGAGGTTTCTTACAGATACTTGATGCGTTTAGAAGTTTATAAACTAATAAAACATATTCTGGGTGAAAAGGATTATGAACCGTTTGAGATGTGGTGGTAAGTGAAAATGTATATTATTTTAGTGTATGATATTGTTATGGATGAAGAGGGAAAAAAGATACTTCCTAAAGTTTTTAAGATATGCAAAAAATATCTTTCACATATTCAGAACTCGGTGTTTGAAGGCGAGTTAAAAAAGTCACAGATAAAAAGTCTTGAGATAGAATTGAAGAATATTATTAGAAAAGATAAAGATTCATTAATAGTATTTTCATCAGAGACTTCTAAATGGATGAAAAAAGAATATTGGGGAAAAAAAGAGGACAAAACCTCATTTTTTCTGTGAATTCATAATAGTTATATGAAAAAGGACCTGTATCATTTTTGGTACAGGTCCTTTCCAACTAATAAATCCTCATCCTTTTCCCGTTTTTTCTCCATTCGCAGAATTCTGCCGTGGCAGATAATAAAAGATCAGAAGATGAATTCAAAGCTGTTTCCATGGAATCCTGGATAACACCGATGATAAAGCCGATGCCAACGACCTGCATGGCAATATCGTTTGGAATATTGAATAAGGAACATGCCATTGGGATTAAAAGCAATGATCCTCCTGCCACACCGGAAGCACCGCAGGCTGAAAGCGTTGCCAGAAGACTTAAAATAATTGCGGTAGGAAAACTTACTTCGATTCCCATGGTGTGGGCTGCGGCAAGTGTCATGACTGTGATGGTGATGGCCGCTCCGTTCATATTAATGGTTGCTCCGAGAGGAATGGTAACGGAGTAAGTATTTTTGTCCAGTTTCAGTTCTTCGCAGATTTTCATATTGACCGGAATATTTGCAGCAGAGCTGCGGGTAAAAAATGCGGTTATAGCACTGTCTTTCATACATTTCAGAATCAATGGAAATGGATTCTGGCGGATGCATAAGAAAACCAGAAGCGGATTGGTTACAAAGTAAATAAATAACATACAGCCAATCAGTAATGCCAGAAGCTTTCCGTATTCCGTAAAAATAGAGAGTCCGTTTTCAGTAATGGCACTGTAGACAAGTCCTAAAATACCAAAGGGTGCAAAGCTGATAATCCATGTGACTACTTTGGAAATTGCAGAAGAAATATCGCTGAATACTTTTTTGGTTGGTTCGCCTGCGACACGAAGACCAAAACCGAGCAGTACTGCCCAGGCAAGGATTCCGATATAATTTGCATTTGCAAGGGAATCAACAGGATTTGCAACAATGTTTAACAATAAGGTATTAAAGACATCCGTGATGCTCTGCGGTGCGGACATATCAGCAGCAGTATTCTGCAAAGTCAGTGTTACCGGGAATAAAAAGCTTGCAATAACCGCAATGACAGCGGCGAGCAGGGTGCTGAACAGATACAGAAAAATAACCGTCCGTATAATACCGCCGTGACTCTGGCCTGCATGGCACAAAGAACTGATTACCAGAAAGAATACCAGCAAAGGGGCGATTCCTTTCAGGGCATTGACAAAGATTGTACCGAGCAGTGAAATAGCGGAAGCATCTGGAAAAACCAGAGCGAGTATGATACCCAGCAGAAGTCCTCCCAGTATACGATAAATGATATTAATGCTGTTCCATTGTCTGAATAAATTTTTCATAAAGAGGTTCTCCTTTGTGAACAGATGTAGATACGATAAAACCAGAGAATACAGTTCGTATCTCTGGCTTTAACCAACGCTTAATTTTACACCCGGGCAGGTAAAAATGCAAGAAAAAAATCAAATAGATTGTGTTTTTATACCAGGTATAAAATGGTGGATAAGATGGTACTGGTAAGTCCGACGCAGGCCTCATATGGGATTAGTTTCATACGTTCTTTCATCTGCATATTTACAGAACCTCCGGTTGCATGGAAGAAAGATCCGTGGGGCATGGAATCAATGACGGTAGCACCGCTGTGAACCATTGCACCGGCGGATACGGCATCTACACCACTGGATATCAGTGTGGATGCGAAAGTCTGTGAAGCGATGGTAGCACCGGCAGTTGTGGAGGCGGTAGCGCCTGCCATCAGGATACCGGAAATCGGGGCTAACAGGAAGGCAGGAAGGTTTCCTGCTTCCAGCAGGGAAATCATGTCAAACTGCAGATTGGAAGCTTTGATAATGCCGGCCAGAGTACCGGTTCCGATTAACAGAATCGAAACTCCGATTACTTTACTGAGTCCGAATTCGGTGTAGGATTTGATATTTTTGATCTGACCGGTTGCAAGCATACACAGGATTCCACCCGCCGGAAGTGCGATTAACGGGTCAATGGCTATCTGGAAGAGAGGACGCAGTGCCAGCAGGAGTATAACCAGAAGCGGCCCGGCGATAGCTGCAGTAAAAGAAGGAAGCTTTTTATGCCCGGATTTTTCCAGATCATTTTCGGAAATCATATCATCCGATCTTTTGGTCAGGAAGGTGGCAAGTATGATTGTAACCAATAATGCACCGATTGCAGGCAGGATATTTTTCATCATAAGAGAAGTAAGGTCGATTTGAAAAGCTTCTGCGGTTGCGATAGTATTTGGATTCGGGGAAATGATATTCCCGGCCTTTCCACCGCCGATCATGGCGAGAAGAATGGATGGCTTATTGTATCCGGCTCTTTTGGCAATGGCCATGGCGATTGGTGCAACCGTAATTACGGAAATATCCACAAAGACACCGACAGCACAGATAATCATGGTAGAAATAGCGATGGAAAGAATAGCGAAACGCTCGCCCATTTTCTTTACAATCATTTCAGCTATTTTTTCTGCGGAACCAGTTTTAATCAATGCACCTGCCAGAATACCGGAAGTAAGAATTCGCAGGACGGAAGACATCATGCCCTGGGCACCGGAAATCATGGTGTCTACGGTACCGGCAAGTCCGCCACCTCCTATGATGCCTCCAATCAATGCACCTAAAACCAGGCTGTATACAGGGTGAAATTTCCGGATAATCAGAAAGATGGAAACAGCTAATCCAAAGATTGCACCGAAGGTTGTAAAGGTCATAAGACAGCTCCTTTCACAAATGCGTGAATGACACGGAATACCTGTTCAGTGGTATGTGTCATATTATAACGGGCATTTTCCGTATCCATAGCTTCTTCGAGAGTCAGAATTCTGGGCAGGATGGGGAAAAATGCATCGATGCCTTCCTGATTGCAGGCAGCAGCATCTCTGGTAATACATCCGGAAAATGCAAGAACCGGAATGTTGTATGTTTGGGCTATTCTGGCAACTCCGATGGGTGCTTTTCCCATTACTGTCTGTTCATCCAGCCGTCCTTCCCCGGTAATGACAACATCAGCGGATTTTATATAATCCTCCAGCCTGGTTTCTTCCAGTATGATTTTGATTCCGGATTCCAGAGTAGCATGGAGAAATGTCTGCAGTGCAAATCCAAGACCGCCTGCCGCACCGGTGCCGGGATATTCCGGGTCAGCATCCGGGTAAGTGTTCTTTGCAAGGCTGGCATAGGATGAAAGCCATTTATCCATTTGTAAAATCATGGCAGGACTGGCTCCTTTCTGTGGGCCGAAGATAGCACTGCAGCCCTGTTCGCCGCACAATGGATTGGTTACATCGCAGGCAATGCGGAAGGTGCAGTCTTTTAATTCCGGCATTATATGGATATCAGTAATCCGAGCAAGATGTTCCAGACCGGAAGCACCGAAGCAGACCGGTTTCCCATATTGATCCAGTATTCCAAAGCCGAGAGCCTGAAGCATTCCGATTCCACCGTCATTGGTAGAACTTCCGCCGATTCCGATGATAAAGTGGCGGCAGCCTTTTTCGATGGCATCACGGATCATTTCACCGACACCATAGGTAGTCGTAAGAAGCGGATTCCGTTCTTTTTCCGAGATCAGGGTAATACCGGCTGCAGAGGACATTTCGATAATGGCGGTCCGGCTTTCTTCCAGAATTCCATATACACTGTCAACAGGACGACCGAGCGGACCTGTGACACGGATTTTCTGAAGCTGTCCGCCACAGCCCATGGTCAGGGCATCTACAGTACCTTCACCGCCATCGGCCAGAGGACGGATCCGGATATCAGCATCCGGATAAACACGGCGGATTCCTGCTGCTGCACTTTCTCCGGCTTCCAGAGAAGTCATGCTTCCTTTGAATGAATCTATTGCGATTACAACTTTCATAAGAATTCCCTCACTTTCTATATTTATTTTGATAAGCCTATTATAGCAATCATTTAAAATAAGAAAATATTATTTTTGTATAGTATTGAAAAAAAAGAAAAAAATATACCATTTTTAAAAACTTTCTTGACAAAGGGAATTGTATATGCTACCATGTCGATATCAGATATGTCGTATATCGACATATCTGATATCGACATGGTAAGAGTAACGGACAGAAAATTTTTGAAAAACGGTAGGTAATTGCGAAACTCATAATTTATCTTTATTGTATATGCAAATTAAACAATTGCTAAGAAGGTACTATGAGGCGGTCGGCACTTAGATGCTGTATTTTAGCATCTTAGTACCGCTACCAGCCGAATGTAGCGAGAGCGTGCCTTCGTGTAATGTTTCATTTGCATATGCATTTACGAAAATTTAAGTGTTTCGCAATTAACTATTGAAAAACGGAAAAGAAAGGAGGATGCAGATGGAAGAAAAAATCCGTAAAAAGTATTGTCCTATGACAGAAACTACTTTTTACACGTTACTGGCATTGCTTTTACCCAATCATGGGTATGGCATTATGAAGTTTGTCAGGGAACTGACAGAGGATCGGGTGAAAATGGGAACAGGAACATTGTACACAATGCTTGGAAGACTCGTCGATGACGAGATGATTTCCGTGGTCAGTGAAGAGGACGGCAAACGGACATACCAGATTACCGGTGAGGGAAGGGAATTGCTGCTTGCAGAGCAGGAGAGGCTAAAAGAGCAATGTGAAAATGGAGAAAGGATATTAGGTGAAAGATTATGAAGAAAACAAAATTTTTCCTGAGTGTATTAAAAGAACGTGACTGGCTGGAAGAGATGGCTGCAAAGGGTTATATATTGAAAAATATTACCATGGGGATGTGTTATGATTTTGAAGAAACAGAACCATGTGAGAAGGTATATGAAATCGAACGTTTTGCGGTCGGCATGAGCGGAGAGGCAGACAAGGAAGAGTTGACGGCAAAAAGAAATGCACTGGATATTGCAGGACAGATGGGATGGCAGCCCGTTGCACATGATGAGTCCATGAATTATTATTTTGTCAAGGATAAGGCAGGGGATGAAACCGATGAATTTTACAACGATGAGGAGAGCAGAAGGCGCAGGGCAGAACGTTATCGGAAAGCATATGCCATCGATACACCGAAACAGCTTTTAGGAATGTTGCTTGGAATTACTGTAATTTATCTTCTGATATTTCTTATCTGCATGGATGATATCCGTGATTTAAGCATATGGATGGGAATTTTTATCGTGGTTTCAATTTTGGAAGTTCTGGTTTCTTTTTACAGTATGAAAGCGGGAGAAATTATGTATCGTGATTTGGTTTTAAGCAGGCAGCAGTGGGAAGAGAAAAAGAAATATTCTGAGAAAAAAAGTTTTGGCAAGGCAGAAGAATTAATCGGATATTTGAACGGAAAGGACAGGGAAGGACTGGAGCTTGCAGGATGTAAGGAAGGATATTACCTGTTCCGTCCGACAAAAAAGCATTACCTGTATTATCTTGATACTTATGCAGCATTGGAAAAACGCAGAAAAGCGATGGGACAGAAGGTAAAGATCGACAAGAAAGACATCAGCGGAATGGGAACCAGCTGGCAGGAACAGAGTATGGAAGAAGCAGAAAAACAGGGGCTTGAAGTTGTCGGAATGTCGGAATATGGAACTTTGATTTATCGTAAAAATGCAGAAAACCCAGAGATTACATGGAATGAAAAGTTAAAAAGGACTGGTTTCGGAGATGCACAAAGATGTATCTATTATGTAGCCCTGGCAACGTTTATCGTAGGAGTGGCTGCAGGAATTCTGACACAAATATAAGATTCACACAGTTGTTACATACAGAACATTTCTTTTTTAACAGTATAATGATATCAGGCTTAAAGTTTAAAAATACAGGAGGACAGAATATGTGTGCGAAGTGTCAGGCGATGCAGAATAGTTTTATGGGCAGGTATGGGGCTATTATACAGGCATATCAGAATGGAACGTATGAAGCGGGTAAGAATTACCGGCAGGATTCCGGGGAATGTGAAGAATATAAGAGAAAGATGCAAAGCCGGAGTGCCGGAAACGCAGGGGAGGATTAATATGCAGACAAGGGAAGAAGCATTGGAATATGCGCTTTCGTTTAAGAATACTTATAAAGATACACCGTTCCGGGATCTGAACTGGCAGCTGGTAAGGCTCAAAGGAAGTAAAAAGGCATTTTTGTGGACTTATGAAATGGATGGTTATATCAGGCTGAATGTCAAGGTGGATCCGGAATGGAGAGATTACCTGCGGGGTGCATATGCAGCGGTTCAGCCGGGTTATCATCAGAATAAAGAACACTGGACTACCGTGATTCTGGATGGTACAGTGCCGGAACAGGTGGTCAGGGATATGATAGCGGAAAGTTATGAACTGATTTCAGACAGTCCGACGAAGAGAATCTATGAAGCGGTAAAAAAGATACCGGAAGGATCGGTGGCTACCTACGGGCAGGTGGCAGCCATGGCTGGAAACCCGAAAATGGCAAGAGCGGTGGGAAATGCACTGCATCATAACCCGCAGCCGGGCATTATTCCCTGTCACAGGGTTGTAAATGCCAAAGGGGAACTGGCAGGTGCATTTGCTTTTGGCGGGGAAAATGTGCAGGCGAAGCTTTTGCAGGCAGAAGGGGTGGAAGTAAAAAATGGAAAAGTGAATTTAAAAATATACGGAATTTCAGGATGAGGAAACACGGAAAGCTTTCCGGGATCATCCGTTACATATGGCACACAGGGAGCATTGTAAGGATTTGGCAACCGGAAGGCTGTGCGGGGATATCCGTGCATAAAAGGACATTATTTTTCCAGGATTCCCAGGATATAGTTTACGGTCTCCTGCCACTGTTCTTCATGGGAAATGGCTGCAGTACCATCGCCCTTCTGTTCACCATAGCTGCCAAACCATGCGTGATTGCCGCCGGTAATAACGTGTTCCCCATAGACCTGTGGCATGAATTTGCGGCTGCTTTCTACTTTATCCATATTTAAGACTCCGTCCTCACTCCCATATATGGATAATACAGGGAAAGAAGCATCGCTTAAATCTTTTGCGGAATAAGAAGCAAGGAGTACCAGACCGTCAAATGCACTGCTATGACCGGCTGCGTAGTCTGCCGCCATTGCACCGCCGAGAGAATGACCGCCGATGTACCAGTGTTCATAATCGTATTTTTCCATAATATTTTCTGCTTTTCCAGATCCTAAAAAAGCAAGATTACACGGCATTTTTACTAAAAAGCAGTCGATGCCGGATTCAGAAATCATATGCATAAGAGGGGCATATGCACTTGCTTCGACTCTTGCACCGGGATAAAAGATTAAGGCAGAATTTTCCCCGCTTCCATCGAAGAGCCATCCATCAGAAAATTGAGCTACCGTTACAGTGTCGGAAGAACTGAGTGCATCCGATACATCTTCCGCATGATAGTAAATATTGACATAAACAATGCAGACCACTGCAAGGATCAGAAGCAGCAGTAAGATTAGTTTTAAGACAAAAGATTTCTTTTTTTTCATTTCATATATTTCCTTTCCATAAAATAATGCCGATAATAATACCAGGTAATACTAGGGCAGAAAAGGTATGCATCGATGATACCTTCTGATTATTAATCATATGATAGATTGGAAAAAAAGTCAAATGTTTCAGGGAGGGATGGATTTATGATACCAATATCAGGAACAATAACAAATGCGGTAAAGTATCAGGTGATGAACAGCAAATGGCAGCAGAAAAAAGACAGTGGACATGCTTTGTCAAAAGAGGAACGCAATGAGCGGGAGAACTGGACGGAGGAAGATTATCTGATTGCGGATTTTGAAGAGCAGGCGGCACAGAACAGGGAAGCATCCAAAAATACGGAGATTAAGAATAAAATCATGTCGGGTGCGGCATTAACCCAGGAGGAAATCGAATATCTTGAGAAGAATAATCCCGAGGATCTGAAGAAATACCGTGAGATTAAGGCAGAACGAAAGGCCTATGAAGATAAGTTAAAGAAGTGCAGGACAAAGGATGAGGTAGAACGGGTAAAGACAGAAACCATGGGAGAATATATGTCATCCCTGAAATCTGTGGTAAACAATCCGAATATACCCAAAGCGGCGAAGCTGGCAAAAGCACAGGAAATGCTGACAAAGACAAATAATATACAGGAAGTGCATCTGAAATTTGTACAGTCCGAAAGCTATCAGAAGCTGCCGACAGAAGCCGAAGAGGCGGAAAAACGGGAAAAGGAAAGAGAACTTGAAGATGCAGAGAACAGGATTGAATCCGGGAAGACAGAGCCGGATCAGACTATGAAGGATGAGAACGAAACAGAAGATACCAAAGATACCGGAAATATAAAAGAAAACGATGACAGTAACATGGACGAGGTCCAGGAAGATGACGCAAGGCGTGTCATACAGGAACTCTACCGGCAGGTAAAAGAGGAAGCTGACAGTACCGGACTGACGGGGAATGTGCAGACGGAAAAACGAAAAGGACAGAAGGTGAATGTGAGGCTTTAAGCTTCACATTCACCTTCTGTCTGTTACAGAGTATTTATAAAATCATTGATAAAATACAGGGCGGCTCCTGCAGCGGCGGTATATTCGCCGAGTCTGCTTACCTGAAGCTCCTTCTTATCCAGAGGAAACGGAGTAGAGGCATTTATCTTGCTCAGCAGATAGGACTGTACATTTGGGGTAAAATAGGAGGATAAATATCCGCCGATAATGACCGGACCGTCAATAATCAGATTCAGATTCCGAATAGCAAGTGCAAGCATGGAAAGATATTCGTCCCAGATACGGATGAGAGAAAAATCTTTGTTCTTCTTCAGATTTGCAAGAAAGTCTGAAACAGGCATTTTTGAAACCGACTCAAGTGCTGACACGGAACAGTATGCATCAAAACATCCGCGGCTTTTACAGTAACACAGAGGCCCTTCTGGATTTAGGCAGATATGTTCCACAGAACCGCCGTGATTTTTACTGCCATGGTGGATCTGATGTCCCGTAATCACAGAACCGCTCAGATTTTCATTCAGAAGCAGGACAAGGGCATTTTCCAGATCCGGATTTGTCCATAATTCCCAGGCAGCGGCAGCCGCAGAATCTTTTTCCAGATGACACGGAAAAGAAAGTCCTGTTGAAAATCGGGAAAGAAAGGCATCCGGCTCTTCCGGGTACAGCCGGGCAGAAATACTGAAAGAAATACCGGAAATTTTACCCGAATCCAGATTTTCCTGCTGTATAAAATCCATAATCTGCTGTACGACAGATTCATAATAATGGTCACTGTTTTCATAATCAGCAGGGACGGATCCGGCTGCCAGTAAATCTCCATATAAATCAATGGCAGTCAGGAGTATGCGGTTATTCTCAATCTGGACACCGAGTGCAATGCGGGTATCCGGGATAATGCGGATTACTTTCCGGTTTCTGCCGGCAGAGGTTTTCTGAAAGCTGCTGCGGTCAATCAGTCCTTCCTGTTCCAGTTCGGAAAGATTCTGGCTGATGGTGGACAGACTGATGTGCAGTTCATCCGCTATCTGCTGGCGGAAAGTTTCTCTATGTTCATGGATAAAGCGGTATATTTTATTCTTATTTCCCTGTTTCTGACTATGTTCATTCATAAAAAATTCTTCTCCTTAGAAATTCTCGTTTACTCTTTCAGGCTGGTCTTTATACTTTGAGCTTTGGCATTATTTTAATACATGAATCGGAAAAAAGCAACAATAAAGGCTTTACACATGGGATAAAGTAATTGACGATATAAGATATAAGATTTATAATTAATATTGATAACAACGTGTAAAATTTAATAGCATATTGTCATTGGAAAAATTTTGATTACGGGAAGGAGCAACAAAATGAAAAATTTAAAAATGAGCCAGAATATTACAATAGGTATTATGCTTATTGTAGCAGTCTGCATGGGTTTGCTGTATTTTATATCCAGTAGCGAAATGAATACGATTATGAAGCAGTCTGAACGAACAAAGAGCGAAAATGCATTATTATCACAGATGTGTTTGATTGAGGAATATGTGAAGCATAATGAAGATCTGCTGGCGGAGTTCAGTAAAGCACCGGCAGTAAAGGAACTTTTGAAAGATGTGGATAATCAGGACAAGCAGGAGACTGCACAGCAGTTTATCAGAGACTCCTATGAAAGTCTGGATAATTGGGAAGGTCTCTATATTGGGGAGTGGGATACACATGTTGTCGCACATTCAAATGAAGCAAATATAGGTATGACAACGCGTACCGGTGATGCATTAAAGTCTCTTCAGGATGCAATGACACAGAGAAATGGATTGTATGATGCAGGAATTATTGTTTCGCCGGCTTCTAAAAAGCTGATATTATCCATGTATTGTCCGGTATATGATACTGACGGAAAGACGATTCTTGGTTATGTAGGAGGCGGTCCGTATGCGGAAGAATTGAAGCAGATGCTGGACAAAACGAGTACAGACGATCAGACATTGAAATATTGTATGGTTAATGTTGCGTCTAAATTACATATTTTTAATGAGGATGAGTCGCTGATGGGAACAGAAGTGACAGATGATATGTTATTGTCTGTGATTGATGCCATTTCAAAAGATCCATCCGTTGAACAGGGGGAGGTAAGTTATGAGGATAAAACAAACGGAAAAATGCTGGTAAATTATCAGTATATGAGAGATTATCAGTGGGCAGTAGTTTCTTACGATAGTGAGGCAAATATTTATAAAGATATAAAGAATACAATGAAAACACTTGGAATCTGTTGTATTATCTTTATTGTGATAATAAGTCTGTTGTCTATGTTTTTGATACAGCAGGCGGTACGACCTTTAAAATATGCAGAAAAGTCAATTATCAATCTTAAAAATCTGAATTTGGCAAAAAGTGAAAAGCTGAATTCATGGATTGGGAAGAAGAGTGAAATAGGAGGAATAGCGACAGCACTCGATTCACTGTATGATTCACTGGGAAAGATGGTGGATATACTGAATCATTGTTCTGATTCCATGAATGAATCGGCGGGAACTATGGAAAATTCAGCAGCGGTGCTGGTGCAGTGCGTTACAGAAAATTCAGATTCTACGGTAAAATTTGCTGAGCATACGAAAAGCGTGAATAATGCCGTTGAGCATGTAAATGGTACTGTGAAAAATATGAAACAGTCCGTTGTTAATGTAGAACATCAGATTGAACAGGGTAACATGAGAAGTGGAGAATTGCTGGCACACATTAATGAAATGCAGAAGACAGCACAGGAGTCACTGGATAAGACAAAGGGACAGATTGTAAGCAATAAGAAATCAATAGATGAAGCGATTGAAAATCTGAAATCATTGGTAAGGATTGATGAGATGGCAAATCAGATTCTGGAAATTACAAGTCAGACAAATCTTTTGTCTTTAAATGCTTCTATAGAAGCAGCAAGAGCCGGTGAAGCAGGAAAAGGATTTGCTGTAGTAGCTGGTGAAATAGGAAATCTTGCAACGGATTCATCGAAGACAGCAGTTGAGATACAGCAGATATGTAATGAAACAAAGGATAATATTACCAGAGTACAGGAATGTTTTGCACAGATAGTACAATTTCTGGAGGAAGATATACAAAACCAATTATATCATTTTACTGGAGCAACACAGGAATATTATGAGTCAACACAGGATATTAAGAATATTATATCTGAGATATCACAGATATCAGGTTCATTTGTCAATGCAGTAGACACCATAGAGAAGGAAATAACAGCAGTATCTGATAACCCTGATTCGGAGCAGACGGACAGTCAGACAATTATTGAAAAAGCAAAGCAGACAGAAGAAACTACAAGACAAATGACAAAAATAGTCAGTGATAATAAAGAAAATGCAATGGCAATCAGTCAGATTGTACAGCGTTTTAAAAAGTAGCCTGTTTGGATAAATAAAAGGATTGTATAGAATTACTTTTTGCTGTATAATGAAAAAATGTAATGAGACATATAACTTTTCAGAAGGAGAGTGGATAAATATGAGAAAAGATTTTGGAGCAAAGCCGACCGTATATCCTATGCCGGTTCTTATGATTGCAACCTATAGCGAGGATGGAACACCGGATGTTATGAATGCAGCCTGGGGAATGATTACGGACGCATCAGAGATCACCATCAGTTTATCAGAGCATAAGACTACGGAAAACCTTCGTAAAAAAGGTGCATTTACCGTAAGCATGGCTACCGAGGAAACCGTAGTGGCATGTGATTATGTGGGAATTGTATCAGCGAAGGATGAGCCGGATAAATTTACAAAAGCAGGATTTCATGCAGTAAAGAGCGGTAAGGTGGATGCACCATTGATTGAAGAACTTCCTATGGCACTCGAATGTACCGTAAAGTCCTATGAAGATGGAATATTAACAGGAACGATTGTAAATGTGACCGCGGACGAAAGTATTCTTACAGATGGAAAGATTGATCCGTCCAAATTAAAACCGATTACATTTGACCCGGTGAACAATGCATATATCGGACTTGGACAGAAGGTCGGAAATGCATTTCAGGATGGAAAAAAATTAAAATAATAAATATAAAAGGAATAGAAAGATGAATATTGTTTGTTTAGATTTAGAAGGCGTATTAGTACCGGAGATTTGGATTGCATTTGCAGAAGCAAGCGGAATCCCTGAGTTAAAGAGAACGACAAGGGATGAACCGGATTATGATAAGCTGATGAAATGGAGACTTGGCATTTTAAAAGAGCATGGACTTGGTCTGAAAGAAATTCAGGAAACGATTGCGAAGATTGATCCGATGCCGGGTGCAAAGGAATTTCTCGATGAATTAAGAAGCATAACACAGGTAATTATTATCAGTGATACATTTACCCAGTTTGCAGGTCCGCTGATGAAGAAACTCGGCTGGCCGACCATCTTCTGTAATTCACTGGAAGTTGCAGAAAACGGCGAAATTACCGGATTTAAGATGAGAATTGAAAATTCCAAATTAACAACGGTAAAGGCATTACAGTCCATTGGTTATGATACCATTGCAAGCGGTGACAGCCATAATGACCTGGGCATGATTCAGGCAAGCAAAGCTGGATTCTTATTCAGAAGTACAGAGCAGATCAAAAAAGATCATCCGGAACTTCCTGCATATGAGACCTATGAAGAACTCATGGCAGCGATTAAAGCAGCATTATAAAGTACATAGTGATAAAAGCCGGCAGAGGAATCCTGCCGGCTTTGTAGTTAAATTCAAGGTTGCTTTTCGGGACTTTAAGAGATATACTATATCAGTAACTCTGACAAAAAACGACAAATTCAGACGTTAAAATTACCTAACGTTAAAATACACGAGAGGAGAAGATAATTGTGAGGAAGAAGATACTGACGATAATGGCAGTTCTGTTTGTATTGTGTGTGATAGGATTTATTTATAAACTGCAGACGGATTATTATGTAAAGTTTGATGCTAAGATACCGGATACGGTGACGGTGGAATATGGGGAGAAGTTTGAGATGCCGGAGGTTCATGCCGTGGCGAAGCATTATCTGCTGGGAAAGAAAAAGGATGTGGAAGTGAGTACGGAAGGAACAGTGGATGAAAGTAAGCTCGGAGAATATAAGATCGTATTTTTGGCGGAATACCGTAAGAAAGAGATTCATGCAGAGATGAATGTAAAAGTCACAGACAGCCAGAATCCGGTTCTTACCATGCTCGGTGAAGCGGAACAGACAATAGAAGCAGGGATGGATTACGCGGAAGCCGGATATACGGCAGAAGATAATTATGACGGGGACCTGACCGGCAAGGTAAAGACAGATGGGGAAGTGGATGTGAAAAAGACAGGAGATTATGTCCTGACTTATACGGTTGAGGATTCTTCGGGAAATAAAGCGGAAGAGAAGAGAACCATTCATGTGGTTGATACAACTGCACCTGTTATTACCCTGGCAGGGGAAAATACGGTGTATGTCCAGAATGGGGAAAATTATAAGGAGGCAGGATATACGGCACAGGATGGCTGTGACGGGGATATCACGGATCAGGTAACGGTTTCCGGTGATGTGGACACGTCTACTGCCGGCAGTTATATTCTGACTTATGAGGTAAAGGATTCCTCCGGAAATGAAGCATCCCTGCAGAGGACAGTCAGGGTATATGCACCGGTTCAGGTCAATACAGTAGATCCGGGAAATAAGGTGGTATACCTGACTTTCGATGATGGTCCTGGACCATACACGGCACAGCTCTTGGATGTTCTGGATAAATACAATGTGAAGGCAACCTTCTTTGTGACTAATACCAGACCGGATTACCGGACTATGATTGCGGAAGAGGCGAAGCGGGGACATACTGTGGCGATTCATTCGGCTTCGCATACATATTCACAGATTTACCAGAGCGAGGATGCATATTTTGCGGATCTGGAAGAGATGAACCAGATTATCATTGAACAGACAGGACAGGGTGCGCAGATCATCAGATTTCCGGGCGGATCATCCAATACAGTCAGTGCAAAGTATTCCCGGGGTATTATGAGCAGACTGGTAAAAGATGTTGAGGCAAGAGGATTTTTATACTGTGACTGGAATGTGTCGAGCGGCGATGCCGGCAGCAGGCCAATCAGTACACAGCAGGTAGTCCAGAATGTAACGGAAGGTATGCAGAAGAATAATGTATCCATTGTATTGCAGCACGATATTAAAGAATTCAGTGTCAATGCGGTAGAGCAGATTATTCAGTGGGGACTGGCAGAAGGTTACACTTTCCTGCCGCTTTCAACCAGTTCACCGATGTCACATCATGGAGTAAATAACTGATGAAACTGGCATTGATAGAAGATGATGATATTCAGGCGGAATATTATGCGTAAAAGAGGGCATTGCATAAAGCAATGCCCTCTTTTTAAATCTCATATAAATCTTTCAGTGTCAGCAGTGTGCTGCCTTCGTTTTTTGCACGTTCGATGACCGGATTGGTAAAACCTAATTTGCTGAAAAAGAACAGATATTTTTCTTTGACATTTGTAAAAATATTTGATGCAGTGACTAAATCATCATATTCTTCCATCGGCATAGGTTTATTGCGGAATTTACATTCACAGAACAGTGCCTTCTGTCCGGTTTTGTCAAATGCCAGAATGTCCACATCATCCTGGGCTTTCAGGAGTGGATTATTACCCCACCATTTTCCGATTTTAAATGGAATAAACGGCAGTTTTCTTTCACGTGCCGCCCGGAATAAATATTGTTTGCAGATGCTTTCAAAAACTGGTCCCATATAGTCATTAATATGTTCCATAATTTCTTCACATGCACCGTCCGTACCAAGCAGCGAATAATAATTTTTATTTGTAAAGAGATAACGGTACCAGAATTTGTAATAATTATCTGTAATTTCATAGATGCCTTTTTTACTGGATTCACTTTCCCCGCATGGGACAATCTTTTCTATCAGCCGTAAAGTCTGCAAAGTAAGGATATATTTGCTGCATTTCCCCTTTTCTTCATGGATGCGGTCAGAAATCTCGGAAACCTTGTTGCAGCCGTTAGAAATAGCCTCTAAGATTGAGTTATAAACAGAGGGTTCTCTCAATTCAATACGAAGCAGTGTCTGTGGCTCGTCATTCAGAAAAGAACCTTCCCGGAGTAAATTCTGTTTCATATTTTCTTCCAGAGGAAGTGTCTTATAAAAGGATTCCAGATATCTCGGAACACCGCCGAGAATCCCGTAGGCAATCGCTTTTTCTGTTTCGCTGTAGTCCGGGAAAAATTCCGCACTCTCATAATAATCAAACGGTTTTATCTCCATATTTGCAGTAATTCTTCCGTAAAGAGGACTTTTATATCCCATAACATCATTCAACATAAAACTCACACTGGATCCGCATAAAATGAGAAAAATATTTTTTTCTTTCCAGACATGGTCAATGGTATGCTGAAGAATACTTTTGATAGAAGGATTTGGTTCTGCCAGAAAAGGAAATTCATCAATAATCAGTACCAGTTTCTCCGCAGACCCTTTTTGCGAGAGATAGGAAAATGCATCTTCCCATGTTGGAAAAGATGAGATAAAGTGACCTTCAAAATAGGTCTGTAATGTTTTGGAAAAATCAAGAAGATTAAGGGAATCATTTTTTTCCTGTGCAGAAAAGAAAATGGTTTTGTGTTGTCTTGAAAATTCTTTTAAAATCGTCGTTTTCCCAATACGCCGCCGTCCATACATTGTCAGAAATTCAAAATTTGGACTAAGGTAAAGGGATTCTAGTTGTTCTAAGTCATTTTTTCTTCCAATCATAGAGAAATCCTCCTTTATAAAATACTACTCATAAGTATACTACTCGTAAGTAGTATACTTATGAGTAGTATCTATAGTATATGCTGTTTTCACATTTTTTACAAGAAGATTTCCCGGAAAAAATCCCTTTTCTTGTAATTTCAGCCAGGTTTGGTATAATGGAGAAAAAGAATGAGAAAGAAGGATGCAGAATGTTAAAGATAGATTTGATTACCGGATTTTTAGGAGCAGGAAAGACTACTTTTTTGAAAAAATATGCAAAATATTTCATGGAGAAGGGGCAGAATATCGGGATACTGGAGAATGATTTTGGTGCAGTGAATGTAGATATGATGCTGCTGCAGGACTTGATGGGGGAGCAGTGTGAAATCGAGATGATCGCAGGGGGCTGTGATAAGGAAACGCATAGAAGACGGTTTCGCACAAAGCTGATAGCAATGCGGATGTGCGGGTATGACAGAATACTGGTGGAGCCGTCCGGTGTGTTTGATGTGGATGAATTTTTTGATATTTTGAGAGATGAGCCATTGGATCAATGGTATGAAATTGGAAATGTGATTGCGGTAGTGCCGGCAAATCTTGAACATGAGTTATCGGAAAGTGCAGATTATATTCTTGCTTCCGAGGTGGCAAATGCAGGAAAGATTTTATTCAGTCATGCCGATGAAACGGAAAAGAGCAGGATAGAGGAAACACTGACGCATTTAAATCATGCATTGGAGCAGATTCATTGTGGAAGAAAGATAGAGATGGGGGATGTCTGGTGTGGAAATCTGGAAGAACCTGGGGCAATGGATCTGGATGTGATATCGCAGTGTGGATATGAGCTTGAAAGTTATGAAAAGATGGATCTGGAGAAACATCAGGGATTTGAATCCGTCTATCTGATGGATATGCACTTTTCCGAGAAGGATTTAAAAGAATTTGTGGATAAAATCATGAAAAATACGGAGTGTGGGGAAATCTTCAGGGTAAAAGGATTTTTTCAGGAAGAGGGAGAATGGAGAGAATTAAATGCGACGAAATCAGGAATGAACATAAAGCAGATCGGGGAGGGGCAGGATGTTATTATTATCATTGGATCCGGTCTGAGTGAGGAGAAGATAAGGGAGGAGTTATGAAAATCGTAATATGTGATGATCAGAAATATATATGTGAAGAGGTCAGCCTGCTGTGTAAAGAATATTTTTTGAAGAGAGAGGAAATCTGTGAAATATACTGCTGTTCATCAGGAAAAGAGTATTTAGAATGTGGAATAGAACCAGATATTTTATTTCTGGATATAGAACTGGGTGACATGACAGGAACTGAGATTGCAGATATGACTGCACTTGGCATGAAGGAAACATACATTATATATATTAGTAATTATGTTGATTATATGCAGCAGATAATTGATATCAATGTTTTAGGTTTTTTGGAAAAGCCACTTACGGAATCCAAAATAAACAATATTCTGGATAAATTTTTCCGCAGAAAAGAGGATTTACAATGTATTTATAAAAGTACAGAAACAAATATTCTGGTAAAAGATGTGATTTGTATAAAAGCAGAAAGCAGTTATAGTAAAATAATATTAAAAAATGGACATAGTGTACTTGTTAGAAAAGGATTAAATCAGTGGGAAAAAGAATTGAAAAAATATTCATTTTACCGAATTCATCAATCCTGGATTGTTAATCTGAGATATATTATAAAATATAATTCTGCAAAAGCAGTTATATATCTTCCAAGTATGGAAATATCAGTTTCAAGGCGTAAAAAAAGTGATTTTGAAGAGATATACGCAAATTTTCTGAGAAGGAAAAGGTAGTGAAAATGGGAGATTTTATAGCAGATATTGTAAATTTATTTTTACTCGGTTATCTATTCTGTCTATGGAATAAAAGAACAGAGGGAAAGAAACTGGGAATAATTATTCTGGTATGGGCAGGGATTCTGTGCATACCACAACAGATACATATTATTAATAAGTCGCTTTTTGCCCAATTTGTATTTGTGTGGATATTGGCAGAAGGAAAGTGGTTTCAAAAAGCAGTATGGTTCATACAGATGCAGATGATTATTTTAGGATTGGATTTCCTTGTAATTGATCTTATGGTTCTGGGTAAAAAAATAACAAATATCAAGGTCAGCCAGCTGCTTATAACAAATATGACAGTATATATAAGATTTATAATAATACTTGTTCTTTTCTTTTTACTGCGAAACCGAAGAAAAGAGACAGGGAACATAATAAAAAATTTATCGTATAGGATGGCATTATATATTTTGGGAACTATGGTAATTACGCTTTTGACATTAGGAATTACTCAGGTATATATGCTGGGTAACCGTTCAGAAAAATTAGTAAAAGCAATGCCGGTTTTTATATTGTTAGTTGGAATTTTACAATTTGTATTATGTATCTTAGTTCAGAAAATAGTATATGATAGAAAAAAATTGGAACGAATCAGCCGGATGAATGAATATTGTGTAGAAATCCAGGAAAAAAATTATTCAGAAATTAATCGAAAAAATAATGATCTGCGGAAGTTTCGTCATGATTATCAGGAACACATTTATGTTATGCAAAAACTGGTAAAAGAAAATCATATAGAGGAACTGAAAGAATATATTGAAAATCTGGGGCAGAAACAGGAGAGTGTTTCTTATATAAGAACAGGCAATGTTATTGCTGATGCTGTAGTAAATCAAATGTATGAGATGGCAGCAGAAAAAAATATATCTTTTGAATATAATGGAAAATTTCCACAGACCGTAAATCAGACAAATAAAATGATATTATGTTCAGTATTGTATAATGCATTAAAAAACGCAGTAGAAAATGCAGAAAAATCAAATATATCTGAAAAGAATATATATATGAATGTAGAGGCGGACTTTGAAAATGGATGGAATATTATAGAAATTATTAATACAGCAAATGAGCCGGTAGTAAAAGATGGAAAATTACTTTCAGGTAAGAATGATATCTTAAATCATGGAATTGGAATTGATAATATAAGGCTGGCAATGGATGAATGTGAGGGAAAAATGGAATGGTATTACGATGAGGGGCAGTTTCATCTGCTGTTATATTTTTGGAGTGATGCAGAAGTGCTTGATGCGTAATTGACCGAATACTACAAAAAACGACCGAATACTGCAAATTAATTGACAGAGAAAATTATGAATGATATGCTTGATATAGATAATTATCAATAATAGGGAAAGGGGAAAGAGCATCGATGCAAATAGAAAATCATGATAAATCAAATTTCAGCAAGTGATTTTATGGAATGGATACAAATACTTTTTGGAAAAATTAAATAATAAGGAGATAGACATTAAATGAAAATAAAAATGAAAAAAATAGTAGGAACAATAACAATAATAGGAGTGATAGTATCATCTTCAATGGCAGGAGTATATGCAGCAGCTAGAACAGCGTATTTCAGTAATCGAACAGTGACTCCATCTTATTCAGAAACCATTACAGGAATTACTGTACAGAATGCAGGTAAACATTCTATGGTTATGAGAATCAATAGTGTATCTTCAGCAGGAACGTTTTATATTACTATGCCACAGAGAAGAGCTGATGGAACATATGGAGGCGGTGCAGGAATAAATGTTAAGGTAGGTACGTTGTCAACAGCAGCACCACTTTCATTACAGTTAAATAGTGGTTCACATCATTTAAAATTAACTGGTGGTAGTGGAATTAATATGGTAACTAAATATTTAGAAGCATCTTTTTAATTAAATAATGATGTAAAATATAGGCAGGAAGCAATAATAGCTTCCTGCTGCTATGAGGTGTATATGCAAAGAAAAACTCTTATTAAAGTAGCAATATTAATTATTTGTACTATAACATTTTTTGTAAGTGTATCGCTTATAAAGAATAGTCATAAGAAAGAACATTATTATGCAGAAGAAAAGCAATTAAATTATGAACAGTATCTTTCAGATTATGCAACAGGGGATGTAATAACTTTTCAGGAATGTATTGGATATACCGGAACAACAAGTCCGGAAAATCTGGATTATATTATGCTTGCAACGGCAGATAATAATTTTTTTTATTTTATGGATGATGAACAAAAACAACAGATTTATAAGTTGTTTAATGAGGCAGCTTATTATGATAACCGTTTGGATTCAAGCCGGTTAGGTGGAAAATCAGGCGGAACAGAGTATAAATTTAATGGGTGTGTAAAATTTATTAATGAAAGTCAGGAAACTTCAATTAGTTTTTTATTTTATGATACATTGGCAAAAGATACAAAAGTGTGTATACCGAGAGAAGTAATAAGTACAGAACCTTTAAATTATGTTGAAGGTGATGGATGGCTTGAAAAGTACATATATTATGGATTTCTGGTTAAAGCTGAATTATGGACGGAACTTCAGAAAATTTTGAATGAAGTTCCGGTTATTACAATGGAAGAAATTATAGAGTTAACAAAAGATGGGAGAGTACCACAGATAGAAGAAATATATAGATATCAGCATGAGGTTTTATACAGCAGTACAGTGTTTGATGAGGGAGAAGATGCTTATGATATTTATCGTATGAATATACAAAATTCAGATAAATATTTAATTGTAAAAAGCATGTGTACAGGAACAGAAAAGGAAACCTGGTTTAATATTGGAGTAGTAACTATTATGAATGCAGATGGGACGGAAGATAAGGAGTTATATAATGTAGGGGATGCAACAACACTTCGTCCCTATGAATGAATAAAATAGGTAATTGCGAAACACTTAAATTTTTGTAAATGCATATGCAAATGAAACATTACACGAAGGCACGCTCTCGCTACATTCGGCTATGGCACTAGGGAATCTTCCTGGTTTACCGGGTCCCTCCCTGGTGCGTGGGTAGCGGTACTAAATACCGATTGTACTAAGGAATCTTCCCAATAAATTGGGTCCCTCCTTAGTACCTACCTCATAGTACCTTCTTAGTAATTGTTTGATTTGCATATACAATAAAGATAAATTATGAGTTTCGCAATTAACCAATGAATGAATAAAACAGGAAAAGGAGAGTAGAAAATGAATTGGCTTATAAATAGAAAAAAATATAAACCATTTATATATATAATTACAATAGTTGTATATGCTGCAAATATGGCATTACTAATGATATGTGTCCGGTTTGCATATTGCATTATAAAAGGAATACAGACAGACTGGTATAAAAAGGCGGAACTGACGGCAAGCAGAGATGATATGTTTTTTGCGGATAAGTCACAAGTGGTATTTTTTACATTAGCGATAGTTTTTGTGTTTATCATTTTATTTGCACTTCTTGTTATTTTAGGGTATCGCAGACTTCTTTTGGAAAATATGAAAAGAGATACAGCAGTATTGTTTATTCAGGGATATAGAGAAGAAAAAATATTATTGTTTTTCATGACGGATGTTATGGCAGATATATTGATAAGTATTCCACTGGCAAATTTATTTATGGGCATTATAATTATAAAGATATGTGAAAATAGTATGTATCAGACAATTTTTGCACAGGAGGAAAGAAAACTTCTTTTTATAGCAGGTTATTTAGTAATTCCTATTATAATGTCAGCCTGTGCATTTTTTGTTCAGACAAAGATATGGATAAAAAAAATGTATCAACAGGGCTTGGCTCAAATGACCAGACAGGGGATATAAAGTGAAATGAGAGGAAAGGAAGCAGACAATGTTTTTTAAAATAAAGTCACTGGCAGGACTGGTTAGAAAAAATAATAAAGGAAGAAAAAAATATAAAAAGCTGGTAAGTTTTTTGATGATAGTTTGTTTTATCATATGTACAGCAGTGGACTGGACGATTATTTCATTAAAAAAAAGTATGGAAGATATTGCAGAAAAGCCATTGGCAAGGCAGTTGGAAGTTATGGATAACACAAAAGAAGGAGAACTATATCAGCAATTAAAGGATGGACTGGAACAAGAAACTGGAGTAGGAGATGTTACATGGCTGATTCCATTTACACAATCTGCCTGGAATAATACAGAAGAAATATTATATCAGAAGAATGTGGATATAATGTTGGCAGCATTTTTTAGCGGAATAAAAGAATATATTATTTCAGGGGATAAAGAAAAACTGGAAAAGGGAGAGATTTTAATTCCTGAATATATATATGGGTTGGGAGATTTAAGTAATTATGAATATATAAGTGGAAAAGAGCTTATTGGAAAACAAATTAGCATAAGTGTAACAAATTATAATCTGAATACGGAGGATACATATACATTCTATGTGGTTGGGACATATGATAATATACGTTCATCATGTATGAATGATTTGTTTTTTATTAATGATGAAGAAGCTGATGAAATATATACGGCTATGAACAGGGGATGGGAAAAGCAGATTGCAGAGATAGCAAGAAAATATAGTGAAGAACTAAAAGATAATCCGGATATGCTTAATCAATTAGCACAAAATCCATATACACGGCATTATATTGGTATATATGTAAAACCAGGTTATTCTGTAGATTCTGTAAAGCAGGAGATTGAAAAAATCTGTGGTCAAAAAAGTTTTGAGATGCAGGAAGCAGATGAAAATCTTGTACAATATTATAATATGATACAGGAGATTTGCAGGTTGATATTTGTTATGCTTTTGAGTGTATTGGGAGTAAGCACAATTATTATGCTGATATCTGATATAAAACGAAGAGAGACGGAGATATTTGTGTGGAAAACAATGGGGTATAGAAAAAGAGATATTATGTATATGCTTGTAATGGAGCATTTGGTTTTGGTTATAAAAGCATTTCTGACAGCAATAATAGTATCTGTGGTTTTTGTTTTTGCAGTTAATTATGTAATTCAAAATTGCCTGCCGTTCTACAGGAGAACCATAGTAATTCAGTGGCAGGGTAATACATTATGGATGATAGGAGCAATATTAATAGTGTCTGCTGTAATTGCTATCATAGTAGCAGGATATGGTATTGCATATGGCAAAGAAGCAGAGAGAAAATATCTGTAAAATGAAAAGTAAAGGAGACAAAGGCATGGATGTAATGGTCGAGATAAAGAATTTAAGCAAAACATATGATGGAAAAAATATGGTATTAGATAAGTTTTCATATATATTTGATAAGGGGAGATTTTATGCAATTATGGGGCGCTCTGGAGCTGGAAAGTCAACTTTATTAAATATTATTGGTACAATAGATTGTATAACAGAGGGAGAAGTTTTAGTTGCAGGAAAAAATGTGACGGGATTAAAAGAAAAGGAAAAGGCAGAACTACGAAAAAAAAATATTGGATTTGTGTTTCAGGGATTTTATCTGAATCCATATCTGAGTGCGGAAGAAAATGTTATTGTACCAATGCGGATAAACAAAGATATTTCAATAAAAGAAAGAAAAAATATTGCAGAAAAGTTATTGATAGATTTTGGTGTGGAAAATCTAAAAGATTGTTTGCCGTCACAGATGAGTGGTGGAGAGCAACAAAGAGTATGTATTGCAAGAGCATTGGCAAATAATCCGGATATTATTTTGGCAGATGAACCGACCGGGAATTTGGATGAAGAAAATGAAAAAATCGTATTTTCGTATTTAAAGGAACTTGCAACGCAAGGTCATACTGTAATTGTGGTTTCCCATAATGAAGCGGTAAAAAATTATGCAGATGAAGTTATAAATATGTAACAGAATCATTCACAAATCCTGCTTTTACTTAATATTATAATTTAAAATGAATTATAGTGAGCAAAGTATGTTTCAAAATAATTGCAGAGAAAGATATGGATTAAATTTAAAAGATATTATGATGAGAAAACCGGATGCAGCGGCAGAGATAAAGGGCAGTGAGAATTATTCTGAAATTGTTGGAAAGGTGTGGTTTTATCAGACAGAATGGGGTGTTCTGGTTAAAACTGAGGTCTGGGGACTGCCAAAATCCGGATGACTTTCATTCACAGCCTTCGGGGGATTCCGGAGCGAAAATTGCGTGTGGAAAAATAAGAAGAGTGTAGATGCAGCTTGTGCATACTGTTTAAAAGAAGTATAATAAGTAATAAGATACTTAAAGAGGGCAACAATAAGGAATGAAACAATTATGTTAAAAAAATTATTCAGAAACGGATCGGCGGATATACTGGTAATGATTAGTCTGGGACTGGTTTTTGTCATTTTATTCTATTTGATTCCATTATTTTCCACACTGGAAAAAATTCAAAGAAAAGCAGACGGATATCAGTATGAAAAATATTTTGAAGTTCAATTTGCATCGTATAACAGTGAAGGAATACTTGAAGTAGATGAGGAGAAAGAACAACAGCTCTCGTATCCTGATTTTGAACAGTTCTGGGAGAAACTCGAGGGTATTTCTACGGGAAATATATATCTGTATACGAGCATAGATGTTGTTAAGAATGTTTCTTTTTATACCGGGAAGCTGCTTGTGAAAAGAAATGAAGCGGTATTGGAAAAATTTCTGGATGCGGGGGATGAAGCAGCATTTGCAATTTCGCCGGTGCTGGATTCGTATGTGGATGGAGAGTACATTCAGATGGGTGATGTAGCATGTCATATCGATGGTTATCTGACAAAGAGCGAACAGCAGATATGTGCATTTTATGCAGATATGGAAGCATTATCAGAGGAACAGAGGGAATATTTTAAGGAAGAAATCTATCAGACGTTTAAAGAAGGAGCGATGATATTTTATCTTGCCGGTGAAAATGATATCAGTTCAGCGGAAGAGGTATTCCGGGATATCTGCGGGAGTTTTCATGCGGAAACAGAGGATGTGACCGAAGATATCAGCACGCAGACCAGTCAGGAGAAATCGGTTTATAGTATGATAAATAAATATGCACTGCTCCTGTGTCTGATGCTTGCAGTGGTAAATGCCGTGAATGTTACACAAAATTATGTGAAGAGAAAGACGGAAGAATATGCGGTACGGAAAGCATATGGATATACGGATATGCAGATTCTGTTGATAAATATGAAAAATATGGGAAAAGATTTTATCATTGCAATTCCTGCCGGACTGTGTGTTCTGGCGGGAATACATAGCATAGAGAAGAATATGTTCGGAACTGTATATGACAATCCATTTACATTGGTACAGATTTTATGTCTGCTGGCGGCAGGCATTGCAGTTTATTTCCTGACACAGTGGTTTGCATTGAGAAGAATAATGGGAATTGATCCGGCAGCAATTATACAGTCAAAAAATGATTAACAGACGGAAGAGAGAAGGGAACAAAAGAGTTGAAACAGAGATATAAAATAAAACTGGCAGTTGATTATCTGAGGCAGAATAAGTTAAAAAATACGATGTTGTGTATTCTGATTATATTATGTTTTCTGCTTACAGGCATTGCCGTGATGTATGCAGGTGAGGTAAAATATTGCGAAACGTCGGCACAGTCCGTCTTGAGATATGGAATATCAGGAACCGGAATTATTACGGTGGATATTGAAAATGGCGGAGATAATGATAAAATGATGTCATTTCTGGATGATTTAAAAAATGACGAAAATATTTATGCGGCAGGGAACTGGTCTTATGGGGCGACTGCTTCCAGCTGGGCAGAGGAGCTGGCAAAGATACAGGGACAGCATAAGTACAGTCTTGACAATAATTCTTACGGGAATAACGGAATGTTGGAACTGATTGGAATAAATCCGCAGGCATTAGATCTGTTTCAGTTTAAAATAGCAGAGGGAACTTCTCCGGATCAGTTAAAGATGGAAGAAAAAAATGAGTATATGCTGTACCTCGGTTCTGCCTATAAGGGGATTGAAGTGGGAAAATATTATGAAAATCAGGTCGGGGAAAAGACGATACGGTATAAAGTTGCAGGTATCCTGGAAAAAAATCAGCCTGTTCTGATTCCGCATCTTGAGCTTCTCACGGAAAATGCCAGAACATCTGTTTATCCATCCGAGTATGCGGTTATTCTTGTGTCGGATGACGGACTGTATGATAATACCATCTTATTTTCCTATAATAAGGAACGTTTTGAGGATGTAAAAAGGACAGTTTCGCAGTTGAAACAAAAATATGATTTTCAGTGTGATATCACGAAGGTATCAGAGATTTTCCGGAATATCAATGAAGCAAATCAGGAAAGAATACATGTTATTGGGAAAATTGCGGTAATTATAATGCTGATTACGGTGGTATTAATCAATGGGCAGCATATTGCCAGATATATGGATCGGAGAAAAGAATATGGATTATTATATGCCCTGGGTGCCGGAAAAAGAGATATCATGTATATTATGATCTGTGAATCCATTGCATTGTATATAATTGCATGGATTATATCAGCAGCTATAATAGGGCTGTTTTTCGGTTATTTCTTTTTGACGGGGGACACCGGTGAAATTACATGGTATATGGAAAGAGATATTATACTGAAAAATATTCTGCCGTTGTTTTCCATGCTGGCGTTGGGTAACATCATTATTTCCGTGTCCGTTGTAATGGGAATGGTGGGAAGAAAGAAGCCGACAGAATTATTGGGAAAGGATGTATAAATATGTATATTGAATTGCAAAATGCCGTTAAGAAATATAAATCAGAAAATGTAGAAACACTGGCACTCAATGGAATTTCGCTTGGCATAGACAAGGGCGAAATGATTGCCGTGGCAGGGCCATCCGGTTCCGGAAAAACAACTCTGCTGAATATTATCGGGGGAATGGACAGGCTGACGGAGGGAAAATACCTGTTTCAGGGAGAAGATACCGGAACATACAATGACAGACAGTTAAATACATACAGAAAAGAAAATGTCGGGTTTATATTTCAGAGTTTTGAACTGATGAACCGTTATAATGTTTACGAAAATATAGAAATGCCGCTGCTTGTCAGAAATGTGAAAAACAGAAGGAAACAAATAGAGGATTATATGGAAAAGCTGCATATTGCGGATCTGGCAAAGAAATATCCGTCACAGCTTTCGGGCGGACAGAAGCAGAGAGCCGCGATTGCAAGGGCATTGGTATATGAACCGGATATTATTCTGGGGGATGAACCGACCGGGGCATTGGACAGTGAAACAGCAGCGGAAATATTTGGGATATTAAAGAAGATACAGGAAGATGGAAAAACAATTATTATCGTAACACATGATCCGGTGATCGCGGGAAAATGTGAGAGAACGATACACATTGTGGATGGGAAAAACACTTGCCCTGATGGGGAGATGGGTATCCGAGCGCGGCACAGACATGTGCCGGAACAATACTGCGGTGATAGCCAATCCGGTCGATAAAACCTGCGGAAAGTAAATCAACAAAAAGCTGAATTAAAAAATTGATGGTAATTAATAATGTGATCTGTGCCAGAGGAATATGGTAACTCTTTTGAAACGTGACAAAGAGAAGCGGGGCAAAATTATTGACAGCCGCCTGAACCACATAGCCGGTAAAACAGGAAGATTCCCTAGTGCCATAGCCGAATGTAGCGGGAGCGTGCCTTCGTGTAATGTTTCATTTGCATATGCATTTACAAAAATTTAAGTGTTTCGCAATTACCTATGATATTATGAATTTTGCAAATAAGGATGATGTTCTGACCTGTTTAATCCATTTGGGTTACTTCGGATACAATGAAAATTTTCTTTTCCGCTTGCAATGGCGAGCTCGTCATACAGACGTGTTTCCATTATTCTAAAATACTGTTCATCCGTTGTATTATTCGGTTTCTTATTTTTTTCCCTGTTGACTCTTTTGGTATGAAGCTGCTTTATAATCCCAAGAAGTTCATCCGGCTTTCCGTTTTTCAAAATAGCTTTATACTGTTGTTCTCTGTTTTTCTCATTTTCAATATGGATTTCAGGAATAGAATGGAAATTCTCAAGAATATTCAGGGCATCCTCTCTGCTCATGATATTTCGTATCAGTCCTTCCGCATTTTCTGCTGGAAGATAAATTTTTTCGGAAACATTTTCTAACGGCTGAAGAATGTAATATACAGCCTGTTTCTTTGAACCATGGATCTGCAGTGGCATTTCTGTCGTGTCTGTTATCCGGCATACTCCTGCACGCGGATGGACAACATAATCATTATTATTAAACATAGAATACCTCCTCATACAAAAGAAACTATCACATTCAGCGAATCCCGGTGTGATAGTTCTGTTGACACAAAATTGCGTGAAATTAAATCTATTTTATTTTAACATAAAAAAAACTTTGCTGCAAATGTGAAAATGTATAAAAAATACATGGAATAAATTGGTAAAAACAGATAAAAACCAGTTCTAAAACTTAAGAAAAGATCGTATTATAATCTGTATGAAAAAGTTTTACAAGAGCTTTTAACTCGGACACACGGATATTATAAGTACCACATTCGATTTGGGAATAACTGCTCCGCGAGATATCAAGACCTTCGAGCTGTAACTGGACAACAACCTGTTCCTGTGTAAGTTTGTTCTGAATCCGCAGTTCACGCAGTCTGGAACCGATATTAATATCCTGTCTGATTTTCTGTGACATATCAGTATCTCCAATCAATATATTTGCAATGAATAAATTGCATTTCGTATTGATTTTAATTTGTCCGGAAGTTATAATTGCAATGAATAAATTGCAAAAAAATATATTAAACATAAATATGGAGATGTGATTATGAGAAAGCTTGCCGAACTTATCACGAATACATTACCCGGTGAAATTATAGTTTGCTGTTATAAGGAAGATTATCCAATCTGCAGCATAAATGATAAATTACTTGAGAAGTTAGGATACACAGAAGAAGAACTGACAGAAGCCACAGGAAATAAGATGATGAATCTGGTATATCCGGAAGACCGTGAGATGGTAAAACAGAATATCACACAGCAGTTATGCTGTAAAAAGGAATATGAACTTGAATTCCGCATTACAGGAAAAGAGAAAAATATCATATGGGTAAAATCAGCAGGAAGCATAGCGGATATGGAAGACGGCAGGATTCTGATCAACAGTGTGACGGATATTACAAAGTATATCGAACGCGAGAAGATGTTAGAAAAAGAAGCAGAGTCCGATCCACTGACAGGGTTATATAACAGGAAAAAGGCGATTTGCGTGATAAATGAGATGAGTAGTCATAAGAACAGGGGGATTCTGTTTGTATGTGATATAGATAATTTTAAAAGCCTGAATGATACGGAGGGGCATGTCAGGGGAGATGCAGCACTGATCTATCTTGCAGGACTGATGAAAAGGCATGCCGGAAGCGAAGTAGTGATATCCCGAATCGGCGGGGATGAGTATATGCTGTTTTTTCCGGAACGGGAAAACATATGTTGTATTCTTGAAAAAATGAAGAAAATCCAGGATGATTTTGCGGATTATATGAAAGAAAAATACCCCATGCTGGATATTTCCTTCAGTGCGGGAGGTGTAAAACAGGGGGAAGGCGACGATTTTAATATGCTTTACCGCAAGGCAGACGTACAGCTTTATAGAGCAAAAGAGAGAAAAGGATGTATCGAAATTAATTAACGGGTATCGACAGAATATGACACATCATATTTATTTCTGCATTGCGTTATATAAGAAAGTGGTATATACTATAGTAGATAAATAGGTAATTGCGAAACACTTAAATTTTTGTAAATGCATATGCAAATGAAACATTACACGAAGGCACGCTCCCGCTACATTCGGCTAGTAGCGGTACTAAATACCGATTGTACTAAGGAATCTTCCCAATAAATTGGGTCCCTCCTTAGTACCTACCTCATAGTACCTTCTTAGTAATTGTTCAATTTGCATATACAATAAAGATAAGTTATGAGTTTCGCAATTAACTATATAGTAGATAAATGAAGAAAGGATTTGATAGTATAATGAAAAAAGTGTCGATGCGGCATTGCAGAGGACTGAGTCAGAACTGGAGAAAAAAAGAGTAATATAAATATAAAAGAGGTAAAAGAAATGAGTCAGGAAAAAACGTCTGCACCTGTTGCAGAGAATAAAATGGGTACAATGCCCATAGGAAAATTGTTATTTAATATGTCACTGCCGATGATGATTTCGATGCTGGTCCAGGCATTGTATAATATTGTGGACAGCATCTTTGTGGCAAAACTTTCAGAGAATGCACTTACGGCGGTGTCGCTGGCATTTCCGCTCCAGACACTGCTGATTGCGGTCGGAACGGGAACAGGTGTCGGTATGAATGCACTGCTTTCACGGTCTCTGGGAGAGAAAAATTATGAAAAAGCAAATCACATTGCAAGAAATGCAGCATTTCTGTATTTTCTGAGTTATCTTCTTTTTCTGGTTTTGGGATTTACAGTTGTGAAACCGTTCTATGCCAGCCAGATTGGCGGGGCGGACAGTGAAATCATGGAACTTGGAATTGAATATCTGAGTACCGTTATGATATTTTCATTCGGTCTTTTTACCCAGGTATTTTTCGAGAGGCTGCTTACTTCCACGGGAAGAACTATTTTCAGTATGACATCACAGCTCTGCGGTGCAGTTACAAATATTATACTGGATCCGATTCTGATTTTCGGGCTGCTCGGAGCACCGAAGATGGGAGTAACGGGGGCAGCAGTGGCTACCGTTATCGGGCAGTGTGTGGCAGGTATTGTGGCAGCTACATGCAATCATAAGTTTAATCATGAGATTAAACTTAATTTCAAAGGATTCCGTCCTGATATCAGAATTATCGGAATGGTCTATGCAATCGGTATTCCATCCATTATTATGCAGTCCATAGGTTCTGTCATGACCTATTGCATGAACCGTATTCTGATCGGATTTTCATCCACTGCTACGGCAGTATTTGGAGTATACTTCAAGTTACAGAGCTTCTTCTTTATGCCGGTATTCGGACTGAATAACGGTATTACACCGATTATTGCATACAATTATGGGGCTGCACAGAGAAAACGTATGATGAAGACGATAAAACTCAGTATGATAGTTGCATTCTGTCTTACTTTTATCGGATTTCTGTGTTTTGAAATCATCCCACAGACATTGCTCGGTATGTTCAATGCATCAGAGGATATGCTGAAAATCGGTGTGCCGGCACTCCGAATCATCGGAATCCATTATCTGATCGCATGGTTCTGTATTGTATGTGGAACGGTATTCCAGGCACTGGGAAAAGCAATTTTCAGCATGCTTGTGTCTATTATGCGACAGTTGGTTGTATTAATACCGGCGGCATATCTGTTGGCAAAATTTGGAGGATTACATATGGTATGGTGGTCATTCCCGATTGCGGAAGTGATTTCTCTTGCCGTATCGCTGATGTTCCTTAGGAAGATTTACGGAACTATTATTAAAAACATACCGGAAGGCAGGGAATAGTGTTTTAGTACTTTCGGGAAGTATCTGGATAAAAAATACAGTGAATAAGGAGAATTTAAGCAGATGAAACCAGGTAGTATACAGTATGAGGCAATGGTTTTTGACATGGACGGAGTAATATTTGACTCGGAGCGGGCGGTTATCGGCTGCTGGATCGAATTGGCAGAGAAATATGGTTTTCAGGATATTGAGAAAGCATGCCTTGCCTGTACGGGAACAACGATGGCAAGAACAAGGGAAATCATGCTGGAAATCTATGGACAGGATTTTCCATATGATAAATATGCCAAAGAAGCATCGCTTATGTACCATGAGAAATACGATGGTGGCAGACTGCCGGTAAAACCGGGAGTCAGGGAACTGCTTAAATTTCTGAAAGAGCAGGAAAAGAAGATAGCACTGGCTTCTTCTACCAGAACGGCTACCGTAGTCAGCCAGTTAAAAGATGCCGGAATCTTCGATTTCTTTGATGTGGTAATCTGCGGTGATATGGTAAAGCGGAGTAAACCGGCACCGGATATATTTTTAAAGGCATGTTCAGAACTGGGAACAGAACCGGCGAAAGCCTATGTGGCAGAAGATTCCTATAATGGAATCCGTGCGGCACACGCAGGCGGGTTAAGGCCGCTTATGGTAATAGATACCCTGCCGGCGAATGAAGAGATGAGAGAAATTTCCGAAGCTGTCTTTGAAAGCCTTCTGGAAGTCAGGGAATATCTTAAAGAAAAAAGTGAAATTCATGCATAAATCCTCTGGATTTCCACATACTACCTATATAGTATAAATATGGAAAGTATGTAGAAAACAAATAAGGAGGATTCTATGAAGGCCACAGGAATTATTCGACGGGTAGATGATTTGGGACGGATTGTGATTCCAAAAGAGATAAGAAAAACTCTGAAGATCCGGGAGGGAGATCCGGTTGAGATCTTTACGGACAACCAGGGACAGGTTATACTGAAAAAATATTCGCCGATTGGAGAAATCGGAAATTTTGCAAAAGCCTATGCGGAAGCCATGTCACAGATTGCGGGGCACAGGGTTCTGGTTACAGACAGGGAAAAGGTCATTGCCGTAGCTGGAAGTGGAACAAAAGGTTTTCTGGGAAAATGTATCAGTCCGGAGCTGGAAGAAATCATGGAAAACCGGACAGCAGTCAACAGTGCAGACAGGAAGAAAGCAGTAAGCATTGTAAATGATGAAACAACCGGTGAAACACAGCAGATTATATATCCTATTTTATCTGAAAGTGATGTTGTTGGAAGTGTTGTAATTTTTGAAAAAGAACAGGGAAAAGAGCTGAGTGACACGGAAAATAAGATAGCCGGAGTTGCGGCAGCATTCCTCGGACGGCAGATGGAAGGATAAAACATAACTTTTTTAAGAAACTATGCGAAATTCCTTGACAAATCAGCCAAAACCATATATAAATATGTTTATGGGTATGTGCAGATGAAAGCAGAGAACCCGGGAACAGTCTGACTGAGTCGGACATAAATATAAAAAATGTAAATATTACATTAGAGGAGGATTTTATTCATGAACAAGGCTGAATTAGTAGCAGCTATTGCTGAAAAAACAGAATTATCAAAGAAGGATTCAGAAAAGGCATTAAAGGCTTTTATCGACGTTGTAACAGAAGAATTAAAGAAGGGTGAGAAAGTTCAGTTAGTTGGATTTGGTACATTTGAAACATCCAAGAGAGCTGCAAGAGAAGGAAGAAACCCACAGACAGGTGAAACAATGAAGATCGCTGCTTCTGTAGCACCTAAGTTCAAACCAGGTAAAGCATTAAAGGATGCTATGAACTAATTTTTTATGTTATTCTGACATAAAGCAAGTTATTCCTGAATAGGAATGTTCATAAAAAGGAAACCTCCGGATTCGTTCAGATGGTTTCCTTTTTGCGTATATTATTAATTCCAATCATTATAACCAGGAGGGACAGCAAATGAGACTGGACAAATATCTGAAAGTATCAAGATTAATCAAGCGCAGAACTGTGGCAAATGAGGCATGTGATGCAGGGAGAGTATCCATCAATGGAAAACCGGCGAAAGCAGGAGCAGATGTGAAGGTCGGTGATGTGATAGAGATAAGATTTGGTACAAGAGAAGTAAAAGTTGAGGTTACTTCCGTACAGGAAACGGTAAAAAAAGAAGAAGCAAAGGAAATGTATAAAGATTTGTAATAAACTTTAAGAGGATGAAATAAGATATATTAACCATAGCAGATAAGGATTCGTATCAATATGGAAGAAAACAAATTTATCGGAACGCATAAAATGCAGATGATAAACCGGAAAGAATGTTTCTTAACCGGTGTAAAAGATGTGATATCATTTGATACTGAAGTGATATTGCTTGAAACAGAGATGGGAATGCTTACAATCAATGGGAAAGAGCTTCATATAAAAAGATTGACACTGGATAAGAAAGAAACCGATATTGAAGGTATGATTCAGTCCTTTACATATTCTGATCTGGCGAAATATAAGAAGAGCAAAGAACCGCTGCTCGGAAGGCTGTTCAAATAAGAATGGGAAGTTTTATATCAGAAGAGATCAGTGTGTTTCTTGAGGCGGCATGGTACGGAATGATCATAGCCGTATGTTATGATATGCTCAGAATCAGCCGGAGGATCATGAAGAAATCAGACCTTCTTGTGGGACTTGAGGATTTCTTTTTCTGGGTAGCGGCAGGAATCGTCGTGTTTTCCATGATATTCCAGTGTAATGACGGGGTAATCCGCGGATATATATTTCTTGCACTTCTCATAGGTGCATGGCTTTACCATAAGAGTATAAGTTCATTAATTGTTAAATATTTGTCGAAGATATTGAACTTTTTTTTAACATTACTATTGAAAAAACCACTGAAATGGATTAAAATGATGATTAATCAAATCATTATCAAACCATTCCGCAGAGGAACAGGAAATATAAGAGCAAGAGGAGTTAAGACAGAACATGGAAAGCATAATGACAAGAAAGAGAAAAAAAGGAAAACTGGTAACGTTCGCCATTAGCCTTATTGTGCTTTTCTTTGCCGGCATTATGTATATGCAGATAAAAGATTCAAGGGCAGAACTTGGCACACTGCACAGACAGGAAACAAAGCTTGAGGCACAGCTGGATGATGAGAAGAAAGAGGCAGAACGGCTGGAAGAACGTAAGGTTTATGTACAGACGAAGAAATATGTGGAAGAAGTTGCAAAACAGATCGGTTTCGTATATCCGGATGAGGTAATTTATAAACCTCAGAATGAGTAAGGGATCTGTCGATTCGATTTTAAACTTAATAAAAGAGTGATTTCAGGGAATTTTGTCAGAAAGTTTTTTGAAATCACTTATTTTTTTGACAAAATCCGCGAAAACAAATGATTATACTTCACATCACAAAACCGAAAGGCATAGAAATGTGCCGGGAAAGTTTTGGAATAATTTTTCTGGAGGTATTTATTTATGCAAACAAAACTGGTAAAATCATTAATCGCGGGAACAATCGGTGCAGCACTGTCGGCAATCAGTCTGTATGGAATGAATCCAGCGGGCATGGCGGCATATGGAGCAATCCAGGGCAGCAGTCTTATGGCGGTTCCGTCCATTCCACTGTTTCTGATTGCAATTTACTGCACCTATGGATTTATTGGAACTTTTAAGTATGCCATCGTAATGTTCTTATCCACCGTATTTATTGTTACTGTTAAATGTATGGACAAAGAGAAGAAACGGACCGGGGCATATCTGCCGGCGTGTGCGATGGCGGTATCCTTTGCACTCATGGAAGGTGCGGATGCGTTTATGGATAAAGTACATTCGCCCGGTTCTATGGTAATTCTTCTATGCGTGATACTGGTGTTTTCACTTACAGCACTGTTTGAAAAAATGATAGAAATATCTTTTGGGGAAGAGCGGATCCGGAGTGACAGGAGAATCCGGCAGCGGGAGCAGGAAAGGCATAAGACAGAAAAAATAGCGGGTAATTACGAAGAAAAGATCCGCATGATGGCGGAGTCCTTCGAGAAAATGTCCAAAAGTATTGACGGATTTGACCGGCTGGACCGGCTGCACGGAGGAGGAAGACAGCTCTCCGGGGAACTGGGGGTAATCAATGAGATCTGGCAGAGAAAGCTGGAGGAAAGCAGGAGTGCGGTGGCATTGCAGCTAAAGGAAATGTCGGGCATTTTAAAAGATGTTACGGAGGATTCCTATGTATTCGTGTCGCTGTCACCGGAGAAAGAGAAGTGTCTCAGGCGGAAGCTGAAACAGCGGGGCATACAGGTCAAAAACGTAGTGATTCTCAATAACAGGAGAGGAATAGATGAAGTCAATATTATCCTGAAAGCGGGAAAGCAGACCGTAACACTGAAGGAAACGGCGGAAATCATCAGCCGGGTGCTGGGAAAAACCGTTACCTTCCGGAAAAACGCGTATGCGTCCGTGGCAAGGGAATATCATACATATACCTTTATGGAAGAACCAAATTTCTTTGTGATACATGGGGCTGCCAAACGTGCAAGCGAAGGACTGGAAGTGTCCGGGGATAATTTTACCTGTATGGAACTGGATTCCGGACAGACATTAGTCAGTGTATCGGATGGCATGGGGCATGGAAAAAAGGCATATAGAGAGAGTGAAATGGTGATGGAACTGCTGGAAGAGATGATGAAGGGAGGATTCAGTGAGGAAGCGGCGGTGCGGCTGATTAACAGTGTGTTTACCATTGATTCCGATGTAACAAGCCCGGCAGCACTCGATATGGGGATTATCGATATGTATTCCGGGGTCTGCGATTTTATGAAACTGGGAGCAGCCTCAACCTTTGTCAAACGGGGAAAATGGGTGGAGGCGATCAAATCAACATCACTGCCGATCGGTAGTACCGGATGTGCGGATATAGAGACCACATCCAAAAAATTATATGACGGGGATTTTGTGATTATGATGTCGGACGGTATTATGGAATCACTGGTGGATGAAGATAAGGAAAAGACAATCGGACAGATTATCATGGATATCCGGGAAGGAAAGCCGGAGGAAATGGCAAAGGAAATACTGAATCAGGCATTAGCACATACGGACCGGTGCAAGGATGATGATATGACAGTCCTTGTTACGGGAATCTGGGACAAATGCGCCTGATATGATATAAGGAGAAATCATGGAAAAGATACAGAAGAAAGTGGAGCATTATATAGAAGCATATCATATGCTGGACGGAGTGGAAAATGTGGTGGCAGGAGTATCCGGAGGGGCGGACAGCATGTGCATGCTCAATATTCTTTTACAGTTAAGGGAGCGGTATGGATATCATCTTGCAGTGGTACATATCCATCATGGGCTTCGTGGACAATCCGCCGATGAAGATATGGAATATGTGGAAAAGTTCTGTGGGGAGAAGAAGATAGAATTTTTCGGGTTTCACTATAAAGTAGAGGAACTGGCAAAAGTATGGCATATGTCGGATGAGGAGGCGGGAAGAAAAATAAGATATGAAGCATTTGAAAAAATACTCGGGCAGAATGGGGGAGGTAAAATCGCTGTTGCGCATAACAGTGGGGACAGCAGTGAAACATTCCTGTTTCAGCTGTTCCGGGGGAGCGGGATAAAAGGTCTTACCGGGATTGCACCGGTCAGGGAAAATATCATACGTCCCATACTTTGTCTGGACAGAGAGGAGATTCTGGAATATTTATGTGAGAATGGAATAGATTATAGAACAGACGAAACAAATAGGGAAAATCATTATAGCAGAAATAAAATCCGAAATGAGCTGCTTCCGTACATTAGTCAGAATATAAATGAAAAAGCAGCCTGGCATATCAGGCAGACGGCAGAAGCTCTGGGGGAGATAGAGACATATCTGGAAAAACAGACGGACCAGGCATGGCAGGATATAGCAGAATATAAGGAAGGGGAGTGCTGGCTGGACAGGGAAAAATTAAATGAGCAGGACATCGTGATTCGGAAAAGGATCTGCCGCAGGGCAGTTGCACAGATGGCGGGAAAATTAAAGGATATCACGTCCGTTCATATTGACATCGTGCTGGATATTATCCGTGGGGAGAGTGGAAGAAAGGCAGATCTGCCCTATGGACTGGAAGTATACCGGGAATATGGGAAAATAGGTATTGCAAAAAGAAAAAAGCAGGAAAAAGACGGACAAATCTGCATAGACTGTAATATGGAAGGAGAGGATGGGAAGGAAATCAGGTGCGACAGAGGGGCATTTTTTATAAAAAAAATAAAAAATATGCCGGCAAACAGGAAAATTCAAGAAAAAATGTATACGAAATGGCTGGATTATGATATACTTAAAAGTACTTTTCAGATTCGGACCAGACGGCCGGGTGATTACATTGTGGTAAATCAGGAAGGCGGAAGAAAGAAGCTGAAAGATTATTTCATAGACCTGAAGATACCACGGGAAGAAAGAGACCGGATTCTGCTGGTTGCAGAGGGTAGTGAAGTATTCTGGGTGGTCGGTTACAGGATAAGCGAGCGTGTCAGAATTACGGAAAAGACCGGAAGTATGCTTCAGATAGAATATATTCCTGCAGTTGCTGGAATATAAAAAACAATGCAGATAAGGAATGGAAAGATATGAAGGAAAACATCAAAGTATTAATCAGTGAAGAAGAAGTAAATGAAAAAATAAAAGAGATGGGTGAAAAGATCAGCCGTGAATATGCAGGGAAAGAATTACATATGATCTGTGTGCTGAAAGGCGGTGTATTCTTTATGACGGAACTGGCAAAGCGGATTACTGTTCCGGTCAGTATGGACTTTATGGCAGTTTCCAGTTATGCGGGCACACAGAGTACCTGCAAGGTAAAGATTATAAAGGATCTGGATGAACCTGTCGAGGGAAAAGATGTCCTTGTCGTAGAGGATATTGTAGATACGGGAAGAACATTAAGTGTGCTGCTGGACATGTTCCGACAGAGAGGAGCAGCCAGTGTAAAATTATGTACATTACTGGATAAACCGGAAGGAAGAGTAACAGAGGTGCCTGTTGATTATGAATGTTTCACGGTGCCGGACAAATTCGTAGTGGGTTATGGTCTTGATTATAATCAGAAATATAGAAATCTTCCGTATATTGGTGTCATCGAATTTGAGGAGGTATAGAGATTTTGGATTTAAATAAGAAAAAAACAAACGGATTGGGATTTTATATCGCACTGGTCATTGTAGTGGTGGCAGTATATATGCTGTTTCGTGTTGCAAATATTACCGGTGGGGATTATAATCTGGCGAATTTTAAAGAAGACCTGCAGGACGGCAAGATTTCACAGTGTACCATTGTACAGAACAAAGAAGTGCCGACCGGTTATGTCCAGGCAAAATATAAGAGTGATGCTACAGTGAAGAAACTGTATGTATCCGATGTAAATGAAGCAATTAAACTGATCGAGGCAGCGGATGTGAAGTACTCCATGAGTGACGTACAGAGAGACAGTGTATTTCTTACCACGGTGCTGCCACTTATCGTAGTGGTAATTATGGCCTTTGTGGTAATTACTATGCTAAATCCGAATGCCGGCGGCGGTGGCGGCGGCGGAAATTCCAGAATGATGAATTTCGGAAAGAGCCGTGCAAAGATGATGAGTCCGGATGCCGGAAAATATACGTTTGACAATGTTGCAGGGCTGTGTGAGGAAAAAGACGAGCTGGAAGAAATTGTTGATTTCCTGAAATACCCGGCAAAATATATTGAAGTAGGTGCAAGAATACCGAAAGGTGTTATTCTGGTAGGCCCTCCGGGAACCGGTAAAACACTTCTTGCGAAAGCGATTGCAGGGGAAGCAGGAGTACCGTTTTTCAGCATCTCCGGTTCTGATTTCGTGGAAATGTTCGTTGGTGTCGGAGCATCCAGAGTAAGGGATTTATTTGAAGAAGCAAAGAAAAATGCACCATGTATCGTCTTTATCGATGAAATTGATGCGGTGGCAAGACGCAGAGGTACCGGAATGGGCGGCGGCCATGATGAGAGAGAACAGACGCTGAACCAGCTTCTTGTAGAGATGGATGGATTCGGTGTAAATGAAGGAATCATCGTTATGGCAGCAACCAACCGTGTGGATATCCTGGATCCGGCGATTTTAAGACCGGGACGTTTTGATCGTAAGGTGTACGTCGGAAGACCTGATGTAAAGGGAAGAGAAGAGATTCTCGAAGTACATGCAAAGAATAAACCACTGGGCGATGATGTGAATCTGGAACGTGTGGCACAAACCACGGCAGGGTTTGCCGGAGCTGATCTGGAAAACCTTCTGAATGAAGCAGCCATCCAGGCGGCAAAACACGACAGAAAATATATTACACAGGCGGATATCGAGAAATCGTTTATCAAAGTCGGTATAGGAACAGAGAAGAAGAGCCGGGTAATTTCGGATAAGGAGAAAGAGATTACGGCATATCATGAATCCGGTCATGCAATTCTCTTCCATGTACTTCCGGATGTAGGACCTGTGCATACCGTATCCATCATACCGACAGGCAACGGAGCAGCGGGTTATACCATGCCGCTTCCGGAGAAGGATGAGATGTTCAATACCAGAGGAAAGATGATACAGAGTATCATGGTAAGCCTGGGCGGGCGTATTGCGGAGGAACTTACCTTTGATGATATTACGACAGGAGCATCACAGGATATCAAGCAGGCAACTGCCTATGCCAAGGCGATGGTTACAAAGTTTGGTATGTCGGAAGAACTGGGACTTATCGCATATGGCGATGATGAAGAAGAGGTATTTATCGGCAGGGATATCGGACATGGCAGAGGATATGCGGAAGAAACCGCATCCAAGATAGACAGTGAAGTAAAACGTATTGTGGATGAATGTTACCGCAATGCAAAAGATATCATTATGCAGAATAGGGATGTTTTAGAAAAATGTGCAAAACTTCTGATGGAGAAAGAGAAAATAAGCCAGGAAGAATTTGAGGCATTATTTGATAAAACAGAGGATTAATGGTTATAATGATTAAAACAAAGTCTGAATTTGAGTTGCTATTTGTGTGATTTGTGGTGTGAAAGTCAAAATGCACAAAAAATAATTAAAAAAAAAATGATGTTTGTGCACACTTATTTGTAGAAGGATGGTATATTACATATCGTAAAACCCCCCAATACATTATATAGTTTTTGCTACACCCCATAAAAAACGAAATAACTTCTCCTAAAACGGACAGCCGAGGCTGTCCGTTTTACATTATCAGGACAGAAAGGATGGTAAAAATGATATCAATAGAAAATCTAAGCGATATCAGTAAAAAATTATTATATATTCAGAATGTAAGACCTCTGCTCAGAAAAGAAGCTTTATTCAGTGATGGAACGGAAGATTATGTAATTCCGCCGCAACCGGGAATTGGAGAGGAAGTAAAGATCCGTTTCCGTACTGCAAAGGCAAATGCAGACAGTGTATACCTGTGCAGTAACGGAAAAAGAGCTGAGATGAAGCTTGAAAAACGTACAGAACTGTTTGACTACTATCAGATCAGCTGTGTGCCGGATGAAGAAAAGTTTTACTATTATTTTGAGATTATCAACCGTTTTGAACATTGCTTTTATAATAAACTGGGCTGCTCAAATGAAATACAGAAAGAATATGATTTCTGTATTGTTCCGGGATTCCATACACCGGACTGGGCAAAAGGAGCGGTTATTTATCAGATTTTTACCGATCGATTCTATAATGGAGATAAGACGAATGATGTTCTCGACAGAGAATATTCCTATATTGATGATTACAGTGTGCAGGTAAAGGAATGGAATAAATACCCGGCAGCAATGGGTGTCCGTGAGTTTTATGGTGGTGATTTGCAGGGTGTGCTGGATAAGATGGATTATCTGGAAAAACTGGGAATCCAGGCGATTTACTTTAATCCGCTGTTTGTATCACCATCCAACCATAAATACGATATACAGGATTACGATAATATAGACCCACATTATGGTGTGATTACGGAAGATGAGGGCGAGGTACTGCCGGAGGGAGAGAAGAGCAATATAAAGGCCTCCCGGTATATTTCCAGAGTGACCAGAAAAGAAAATCTCGATGCCAGCAATGCCTTATTTGCCAAACTTGTGGAAGAAGCACACAGGCGGGGAATCCGGGTAATTATAGATGGTGTCTTTAATCATTGTGGTTCTTTTAATAAATGGCTTGACAAGGAAAAGATTTATCAGGGGCGGGAAGGATATAAAGATGGTGCGTACATTTCGAAAGACAGTCCATACCATAGCTTCTTTCACTTTTATGAAAATGAGGACGGAAAGTGGCCGGATAACGGAAGCTACGATGGCTGGTGGGGACATGATACACTTCCGAAACTGAATTATGAGGGCTCGAAAGAACTGGAGGAGTATATTCTGAATGTTGCGAAGAAATGGGTTTCCCCGCCGTATAATGCGGACGGATGGCGGCTCGATGTGGCAGCCGACCTCGGAAAAACCCCGGAGTACAATCACGAGTTCTGGAGAAAATTCCGTAAAGTTGTGAAAGAGGCAAATCCGGAAGCAATTATTCTGGCAGAGCATTACGGTGATCCGTCCTCCTGGCTGCAAGGTGACCAGTGGGATACGGTCATGAACTATGATGCGTTTATGGAACCGGTAACCTGGTTTCTTACCGGCATGGAGAAGCACAGCGATGAAAAGAATGAAAGTATGCGTGGAAATGCGAACAGCTTCTTTGGTACGATGAGATATAATATGGCAAAATTCCATACACCGTCGCTTATGGTGGCAATGAATGAACTTTCCAATCATGACCATTCAAGATTTCTTACAAGAACAAACGGAAGGGTGGGACGTACTTCTTCGTGCGGACCGGAAGAAGCAAATAAAGGAATCAGTCGTGCGGTTATGAAAGAAGCTGTGGTTATGCAGATGACATGGCCGGGTGCGCCGACTATTTATTACGGCGATGAGGCAGGTGTATGCGGATGGACGGATCCGGATAACCGGAGAACTTATCCGTGGGGACATGAGGACATGGATTTGCTGGAATTCCACCGTGACATGATCCAGATGCACAAAAGGAATCCTGCACTGGCAAAAGGTTCTCTGATTCCACTTCATGCAGAATATAATCTCATTGCATATGCGAGAACCTGCCAGGAAAATAAGCTGGTTATTATCATAAATAACAATAACGAGGACAGGGAAATCAGCATAAAAGTGTATCCGGCAGGAATCTCTTATGAGGCGGAAACTGCAAGAATTGTCGAAACTGCGGAAGAATGGTACAATGTCGGAAGACTGCCTGTGGATCTTGAAAATGGAGAACTTCATGTGGTAATGAAGAAAAAATCGGCAGCCGTATATGACTGTTCCGGAAGTGAACCAGTAATATTTTGCGAAAACACACATTAATTATCAAAAAAAGTCTTGCATATTTATAAAAAGTATGCTAAAATATATAACTGTCAGTGCAGTGTTGCTCTGACATAATGGGCAGATTCCCGAGTGGCCAAAGGGGACAGACTGTAAATCTGCTGCAAATTGCTTCGGTGGTTCGAATCCACCTCTGCCCATTACACATCGTAAGATGTGTGCTAAAAATTTTTTTAACTGCATAAGTCAAAACAGCCGGCGTGGCGGAACTGGCAGACGCACAGGACTTAAAATCCTGCGGGACTAATCTCCCGTACCGGTTCGATTCCGGTCGCCGGCAGTAAACAAGCTTATCTTTTGTGAAAGGTAAGCTTGTTTTTTTCTTTCATTGGGATTAAAAAACTGAGTCCGCATGATATTTTGTTATAAAAAAACGCTCGAAAACTGATTGCTATATGTTGGAAACGGTAGTATAATAATATAAATGTGGGATTTGTTTCGGATTGGATTGTGAGGATATTAGAATGAAAGAAAAGAAAATGCTAAAACTGAGAATAGGAGTTGTAATTGCAGTTCTTTTATGTCTGGGTATAATCATATTTTTTGCGTCAAAGCGGATTGAAACAGCTTTAGCAGGAGAAATGCAAAAAACACTGGAGGATGTGGCAACACAGAATATTATTGCCGTAAATAAAGAAGTAGCAGCGAAGTACAAGCTGTTGCTTGCTCTGTCGCGGGAAGTGGCGAGCAGGACGGATGATATAGAGACTTTTCTGGATGAGATGAGTGGGATTGTGGACGTTTATCAGTTTAAAAGAATCGGTTATGTGGACAGTGACGGAGTAACCCATACAACCGACGGGTATGAGCAGGATTTGTCATACCGTGAATTTTACCAGCAGAGTATGAGGGGGAATACCATGATTACGGATGCAATGGAGGACAACATTGGTGACGTGCATGAGATGATTAATGTATTCAGTGTTCCGGTTTACAATGAAGATCACAGCAAAGTACAGGGAGTTCTGTTTGCAACTTACCAGACGGAGAATTTTAAAGAGATTCTGAATGTGGAATGTTTTGATGGACAGGGATATGGCTGTATTCTTGATTCATCCGGAAATATCATGGTCAACTCGTCGGATGACGGATATGGAGAAGAAAAAGATTTATTTGTAGCATTGGAGTCAAAGGACAACCGGAATAAGAAAGCGATTGAACAGATTCAGGAAAGCAACAGACAGGGAATCAGTTGCACCGGAATGATTTATCTGGATAAGGAAGAGTATTTTTATTATACATCATTAAATCACCAGATCAACGAATCCGTACAGTGGTATTTCATGTCACTGGTGCCGGCGAAAGTACTCGGACAGAGACTTCAGCCTGTTCAGGCAATGATAAATGTACTTACTGTAATAATAGTTGCAGTTGCCGTTATCGGAGTTGCAATCTATGTATTCAGCTATCACTGGACGAAACGCAGACTGTTAAAACTCGCCTATGTCGATCCACTTACAAATGGCTGGAATTATCAATATTTCAAGGAAAAAATGCATGATATATCCAAAAAGCAGGGACAGATCATCGCCATGGATATCAATGATTTTAAAATTGTCAACAGCACCTGCGGAATTGAAATGGGAGATCTGGCACTGAGAAATATCTGGGATGTCCTGAAGAAAAGCCTTAAAAATGATAAAGAATTTGCGGCACATGTAAATGCCGACAGGTTTGCCCTGTATCTGGCGACGATGGACAGGAAAGAGCTGATAAGCCGGATTGATGGGATGACCCATGAGATTGAAGCAATATCAGACGAACTGAATATTCCACGGATTATTCCTGCATTTGGTATCTATTCCCTCGAGAAAGACGGAAAACTGGAGAAATGTTATGGATGTGCGATGGAAGCACAGCATCTGATAAAAGGACGCAGAGATCGTAATTATGCGTTCTATAATGAAGTTAATGTCGAGCGGATGGAAGAAGAAAGAGAGATGGAAGACTCCTTTGAGGAGGCGATGGAACGGAAGATGTTCGAGGTATGGTACCAGCCGAAGTTCAGTGTAGATAATTATACCGTGGTAGGTGCAGAAGCATTGATCCGATGGAGAAAAGAGGATGGCTCACTCTGGTCACCGGGCAAATTTATTCCGCTGTTCGAGAAAAACGGAATGATTTCAACCCTGGACGAATATATTTTCCGCGAAGTATGCCGGCAGCAGGAAGTTTGGGAAAAAGAGGGAAAGAAAATGTTCCCTGTTTCCGTTAATATTTCCAGGGCAAGTCTTTATTTCGGAGATATTGTAGACAAATATAAAGGAATCCTGGAACAGTATACACTTGATTCAAGATATATAGAACTGGAAATAACGGAAAGTGCAACGATTAATAATTCAGAGATTGCGTCATTGATTGAGAAATTTCATGAAGCAGGATTCCATGTACTGCTCGATGATTTCGGAAACGGATATTCTTCTCTGGCATCGCTGAATGTCATGCATTTTGATACTCTGAAGCTGGATAAGAGTCTGATCGATTACATTGGTGATAAGAATGGCGAGACCCTGCTCTATTACATTACAAGACTGGCACAAACACTCGGACTTACGATTACGGCAGAAGGTGTTGAAACAAAAGAACAGGTGGAGTTTATCCATAAATTGCAATGTACGGATATTCAGGGATTCTATTTCTCAAAACCGCTGCCTGTCGATGAATACGAAAAATTAATAAGTAAATAATAAGAGTAGTATGACTGAGTCATACTACTTTTTATATTGTCCGATATTTTCTAACAATTTCCACAGATAACTTGACAATAAATTAGTGAAAATGTATAATAAGAATATGTTTTTTTGTAAAAAATAGTATTTTTTTACCAAATGCACAGAAAAAGAGAATAAAACAGATTTGTGCATTACAAGGGAGGTGAAAATGTGTTACAGGAGACCATGCAGAAAATCAGGGAAGCAGAGTTTAAAGCAGATAATATTCTGAAGCAGTCCGAGGAAGACGCAAGGGATATTGTAGAAGATGCAGGAAAGAAAGCTGTGAGTATGAAGCATGAAGCAGCAGTGTCCGACAGACAGAGAATGGACGAAACCGCTAAGACGGCGGATACATGGAATGAACGAGAACTTCAGGTCGCTTTAAAAGAGGCAGGAACAGAGATTACAAAACTCAGGGAGCTGGCTGAAAGAAAGGAGAAAGAAGCGATAGAACTGGTGCTTTCATTAATCTGGTAGAATAGGAATGTTGAAAGGAGGGAGAAGTGCATGGCAGTTTTAAAAATGCAGAAGATAAATCTGTGTGCCATGAAGAAGAACCGGAAACGCATTCTTGAGGCTGTTCAGGCTATGGGGGTAGTGGAAGTGAGCAGCTGGCAGGACGAGATGGAAGGTTTTCAGAAAATGGATACTTCTGCACAAAAGTCACAGTTTGAAAAGACGGCAGCAACTATAGATCAGGCACTGGAAATTCTGGAAAAATATGCACCGGAAAAGAAAGGTATGTTAGCATCACTGGCAGGCAGGGAATTTGTCAGTTCCCAGACGTTTCACAAGGCGATGCAGGACAAGAATCTGTATCTGTCGGTTGCGAATGAGATTGTCCAGCTGGAGAAAAGCATGGCGGAAAATCATGCGAATATTCTAAAGATGAATACGAAGATTGATAACATCACGCCATGGGTGTCGATGGATATTCCGATGAATACAACAGGAACAAAGAATACAGATGTACTGATCGGAACGATTGAAAGAGAAGTAACACAGGAACAGATCTATGAAATACTGGCTGCGAATGCATCGGAAGCGGATGTGGATGTGACAGTGATTTCTATGTCCAGAAACCAGACCTGTCTGGTGGTTATCTGTCTGAAAAAGGACAGGGAATGTGTAGAAGATGCACTGAGAATAGAAGGCTTTGCAAGAGTACCGTTTCTGTCGAGAAAAGACCCGGCGAAGCGGATCGAAGTTCTGAAAGAGAAAATAAGCAAACTGGAAGAAGAGAACCGGGAAGCGGAAGCGAAGATGACAGATCTGGCAGTCAATCGGGAAGATTTAAGACTGATCTCCGATTATTTCCGGATTCGTGCAGAGAAGTACCGGGTGCTTGGAAATCTGGCACAGTCAGAAAATACATTTTTCATCAGCGGTTATGTACCGGAGAAAGAAGCCGGAAAAGTAGCGGACATATTAGAGAACAGATTCGATGCGATGGTTGAAATCTGTGATCCGGATGAAGGGGAAGAACCTCCGGTACAGCTTGAGAATAATGTATTCTCGGCATCGACGGAGGGTGTGGTAGAATCCTTTGGTCTTCCGAAAAAGGGAGAGATCGATCCGACGTTTATTATGTCATTTTTTTATGTATTTCTGTTCGGACTGATGCTTTCTGATGCGGCATATGGATTAATCATATCGCTGGCATGCGGAATTGTTCTATGGAAATATAAAGGAATGGAAGAGGGACTGAAGAAATCCCTGCGGATGTTTTTTTTCTGTGGATTGTCAACCCTGTTCTGGGGATTGATGTTTGGTGGATTTTTCGGCGATCTGGTAAAGGTTGTCGCAAATACATTCTTCCATAAAGATATGACATTACAGGCGGTGTGGTTTGAACCGCTGAATGATCCGATGAGACTGCTTCTGTATTCTCTGTTATTTGGAATCATTCACCTGTTTACCGGACTCGGAATTAAGGGATATATGATGATAAAAGATGGCAGATATCTGGACTGTCTGTATGATGTGGGATTCTGGTTTGCACTGCTGATTGGATTACTGCTTCTGCTGATTCCAAGTGAGCTGTTTGCATCCATCGCAGGACAGACCTTCATATTTCCGGCATTTTTCAATGTACTGGCAAAGGTACTTACGATAATCGGACTGGTTGGAATTATTCTGATGTCGGGAAGAAGAAAGAAGAACCCGGCACTCCGTATTGCACTCGGACTTTATGATATCTATGGGATCACAAGCTGGCTGTCAGATGTACTGTCCTACTCCAGACTTCTGGCATTGGGACTTGCAACCGGAGTTATTGCGCAGGTAGTCAATTCGATGGCATCCATGATGGGAGACGGCATTCTGGGAGCTATATTCTTCATCGTTGTATTTATCATCGGACATACACTGAATCTGGCAATCAATCTTTTAGGTGCATATGTGCATACAAATCGTCTGCAATATGTAGAATTTTTCGGAAAGTTTTATGAGGGCGGCGGAAGACCGTTTGAGCCTTTTAAGCAAAATACTAAATATATAAGAATTAAGGAGGACGTTTAGGTTATGAGTGAATTAGGAATTGTTTATGCATTATTAGGTGCAGCAGTAGCGGTATTATTAGCAGGTGCTGGGTCAGCAATCGGAGTAGGTGTTGCAGGACAGGCAGCAGCAGGAGTTGTAACAGAAGATCCGGGTAAATTTGCAAAAGTACTTATTTTACAGCTTCTTCCTGGTACACAGGGTATTTACGGATTGTTAGTAGGATTCATTGTATTATCCAAAGTAGGATTGCTTGGCGGCGGGGTAGCACAGATTTCTGTTCAGACAGGGCTTATGATCCTCGCAGCATGCCTTCCTATCGGTGTTGTCGGATTAATTTCCGGAATGCATCAGGGAAAGACAGCGGTAGCAAGTATCGGAATCGTAGCAAAGAAACCAGAGCAGTTTGCAAAATCAATGCTTTTCCCGGCAATGGTAGAAACATATGCAATTCTTGCCCTGCTTATTTCCATTCTTGCAGTAACAGCAATTCAGGTATAAAGGCAGGAAGGAGAATCTTACATGGCTGGTGTTGATAAAATTATTGGAGAGATTCTGGAAGAGGCAGAAAAAGCAGCGAATGAAAACAGACAGGAAGCTCAGAAAAAAGCCGATGCAATTTTGGAAGATGCGAAAAAGGAATGTGCAAAGGCTGAAAAAGAGACGGACCAGAAGATAGAAGCTGCGAAAAAAAGTATTGAACAGAGAGCGAAATCATCTGCCCAGTTAAAAAAGAGACAGGAAATATTAAAAGCAAGACAGCAGATTATATCGGAGATTCTGGATAAATCATACCAGCATATTTTTCAGATGGGAGAACAGGAATATTTCGCCCTGCTGGAAAAAATGCTGAGAAAATTTGCACTGCCGAAGGATGGAGAAATCCATTTTTCCAAAACAGATCTGGAGAGAATGCCTTCCGGTTTCGGAAAAGTAATAGAGGATGCTGCCGCACAGAATGGCGGAACTCTGGCATTATCGCAGGAAGCGATGCAGATCGATGGAGGATTTATTCTGGTTTATGGAGGAGTGGAAGAGAATTGTTCCCTTCAGACGATATTTCATACGCAGAGAGAATATCTGGCAGATAAGGTGCATGAGTTTTTGATACAGGAAAATTAGAAAGGGGAATGTGGAAATATGGCAGATAATTATGTATATGCAGTTGCCCGGATACGTTCCCTGGAACTGTCGCTTTTTTCCGATGCTGTGATTGAACAGTTGATTTCCTGCAAAACATATGACAGCTGTCTGCAGTTCCTGAACGAAAAAGGATGGGGCGATGCAGATGAACAGATGAATGCGGAGGCTATGCTTTCCAGAGAAGAAGAGAAGATCTGGGAGGTCATAAGAGGACTTACCCCGGATATGTCCGTATTCCATGTTCTGTCATATCCGCATCTGTTCCATAACCTGAAGGCGGCTGTAAAACAGGTGGTGCTGGGAAAAACAGAGGCAGATATTTTTTATGATGACTGTGAAATCAGCGGGGAACAGATGGTGAAATGTATCGCTGAGAAGGATTACCAGGCATTGCCGAAAAATATGCAGGAAGCAGCAGCACTTGCATATGAAACTTTTGTGCAGACAAGGGACGGTCAGTTATGTGATATCATTGTAGACCGGGCAGCGCTTGAAGCGATTTACGAAGAAGGACAGAAAGCAGAACATACAATTTTAAAAGATTATGCAGAATCCACGGTGGCAGTGGCGGATATCAAGATTGCAGTGCGCTCCCAGCGGACGGGCAAGAGCCTTGATTTCATGCGGCAGGCAATGGCGGAATGCAAAAGCATTCGTGTGGAAAAATTAAGCCATGCGGCATTAAACGGACTGGAAAGTATCTGCAGCTATCTGGAGGAAACGGATTATTCCGAGGGTGCGGCGGCACTGAGGGAATCCGCGTCCGCATTTGAGCGGTTTTGCGATAACAGGATCATCAAAACGATAAAACCTCAGAAGTATAATTCATTTTCGGCCGGACCTCTGATTGCTTATGTTCTTGCAAGAGAAAATGAGATAAAAACAGTACGGATTATTTTATCGGGAAAACAGAATGGTTTTCCGGATAGTGCAATCCGGGAAAGGGTAAGGGAAATGTATGTATAAGATAGCAGTATTAGGTGATTATGACAGTATATATGGATTTGCCACCATAGGTCTTGATACATTTCCGGTAACAGATACAGAAAATGCAGCAAAGCAGCTGCATACCCTGGCGGCGAATGATTATTCCGTGATTTATGTGACAGAGGAACTTGCGGACAGGATTTCTGAGGAAATTGAAAAATATGCAGAGCAGGTACTTCCGGCTATCATACAGATTCCGGGAGTATATGGAAATACAGGAGCAGGTGTGGCAAATGTAAAGAAAACCGTAGAGCAGGCAGTCGGCTCAGATATTCTGTTTGGCGGAAATGAGAAAGGTGTGTGATGAGTCGAGATGAGTAAAGGAAAGATTAAAAAAGTAGCAGGACCTCTGGTAATCGCTGAGGGAATGCGCGATGCAAATATGTATGACGTAGTCCGTGTCAGCAATCAGAGACTGATTGGAGAAATTATAGAAATGCATGGAGATCAGGCTTCCGTACAGGTATACGAGGAAACCTCAGGATTAAAGCCGGGAGAACCGGTGGAATCCACGGATATGCCATTGTCTGTAGAATTAGGACCGGGACTGATTACCAGTATCTATGACGGAATCCAGAGACCACTGGATGATATTATGAAGATTGCCGGAAACAATTTAAAGAGAGGGGTGGAAGTACCGTCCCTGAAGCGAGATAAAAAGTGGAATTTTGTTCCGGTCTTACAGGCAGGTGACAAAGTAGAACCGGGTGATGTATTCGGTACGGTGCAGGAAACCATCGTGGTACAGCAGAAGATTATGATTCCATATGGAGTATCTGGTACGATCAAAGAAATCAAAGCCGGCGAGTTTACGGTGGAACAGGTAGTGGCAGTAGTTGAAACTGACAAGGGTGAGAAAGAACTTACCATGATGCAGAAATGGCCGGTACGAAAGGAACGTCCTTACAAAGAAAAACTTCCGCTCGATATGCCATTGATTACAGGACAGAGAGTAGTAGATACCTTTTTCCCAATTGCAAAGGGCGGTGTTGCGGCAGTTCCAGGACCATTCGGAAGCGGAAAGACGGTTATCCAGCATCAGCTTGCAAAATGGGCGGAAGCAGATATCGTGGTATACATCGGCTGCGGCGAACGTGGAAATGAGATGACGGACGTTCTGAATGAATTTCCGGAACTGAAAGATCCAAAGACGGGACAGTCCCTGATGGAACGTACCGTATTGATTGCAAATACTTCGGATATGCCGGTTGCAGCCAGAGAGGCATCGATTTATACAGGTATTACCATCGCAGAATATTTCAGGGATATGGGTTATTCCGTTGCACTTATGGCAGATTCCACTTCCAGATGGGCAGAAGCATTAAGAGAAATGTCCGGTCGTCTGCAGGAAATGCCTGGTGAAGAAGGATATCCGGCATATCTGGGAAGCCGTCTGGCACAGTTCTATGAACGCGCCGGAAAAGTCGTTTCTCTCGGTAAAGAAGGAAGAACGGGTTCACTGTCCGTAATCGGTGCAGTATCTCCTCCGGGTGGTGATATCTCAGAGCCGGTATCACAGGCTACCCTGCGTATCGTAAAGGTATTCTGGGGACTCGATTCGGCACTGGCATATAAGAGACATTTCCCGGCAATCAACTGGCTGACCAGTTACTCTTTGTATACGGACAGTATGGGAAAATGGTTTGATGACAACGTGTCCGACCAGTGGATGGGTTACAGACAGAGACTCATGGGACTTCTGCAGGACGAGGCGGAACTGGAAGAAATCGTAAAGATGGTAGGTATGGATGCCCTGTCGGCAGAGGATCGTCTGAAGATGGAAGCAGCACGTTCCATCCGTGAAGATTTCCTGCATCAGAATTCTTTCCACGAAGTAGACACCTACACTTCATTAAGAAAACAGTTCCTTATGATGGAGCTTGTAATCGGATTTTATGACTATTCCCTTGAGGCATTAAAGGAAGGGGCTTCCATACAGAAGCTGATTTCCATGGCAGTCAGGGAAAAAATCGGTCGTTTTAAATACACATTGGACGAAAATATTGACGCAGAGTATGACAGAATAAGCAAAGAGCTTCATACAGAAATCGCAAATGTGTTGGGAAAGGAGGAATAGCGCATGCCAAAAGAGTATAGAACCATTCAGGAGGTAGCAGGTCCTCTGATGCTTGTTCATGGCGTAGAAGATGTTGCGTATGATGAACTGGGAGAAATCGAGCTTGCCTCTGGAGAGATAAGAAGATGCAAGGTGCTGGAGATCAACGGATCGGATGCACTGGTACAGTTGTTTGAAAGCTCTACCGGTATCAATCTTTCTAACAGTAAAGTGCGTTTTCTTGGAAAAAGTATGGAGCTTGGAGTTTCGGAAGATATGCTGGGAAGAGTCTTTGACGGACTGGGACACCCGATCGATAACGGGCCGGAGATTCTTCCAGAAGCCAGAATGGATATCAATGGTATTCCGATGAATCCGGCGGCGAGAAGTTATCCGGAAGAATTTATCCAGACCGGGGTATCAGCTATTGACGGACTGAATACACTGGTAAGAGGTCAGAAACTGCCGATCTTCTCTGCCTCCGGGCTTCCTCATGCGAATCTTGCGGCACAGATCGCAAGACAGGCAAAGGTACGCGGGAATGATGAGCAGTTCGCAGTAGTATTTGCCGCAATCGGTATTACATTTGAAGAATCAAACTTCTTTATCAACAGTTTCAAAGAGACGGGAGCGATTGACCGTACCGTACTTTTTGTAAACCTTGCCAATGACCCGGCGGTAGAACGTATCGCAACCCCGCGTATGGCACTTACGGCAGCAGAATATCTTGCATTTGAAAAAGGAATGCATGTACTGGTTATTCTGACCGATATCACAAACTATGCCGATGCATTGCGTGAAGTTTCTGCAGCACGAAAAGAAGTACCGGGCAGACGAGGTTATCCGGGCTATATGTATACGGATCTTGCTACTTTATATGAAAGAGCCGGAAGACAGAAGGGAAAAGACGGAAGTATTACCATGATTCCAATTCTGACCATGCCGGAAGATGATAAGACACATCCAATTCCTGATTTAACAGGATATATTACCGAGGGACAGATTATCCTGTCCAGGGAATTATACAGAAAAGGTGTCACTCCTCCGATCGATGTATTGCCATCGCTTTCCCGTCTGAAAGATAAAGGAATCGGGGAAGGAAAGACAAGAGCCGATCATGCGAATACAATGAACCAGCTTTTTGCAGCATATTCCAGAGGAAAAGATGCAAAAGAACTTATGACCATTCTCGGTGAGTCCGCATTGTCGGAAATCGATCTGATCTATGCGAAATTTGCCGATGCTTTCGAGAAGGAGTATGTATCACAGGGGTATCAGGCAAACAGGGACATTGAGGAGACACTGAACATCGGTTGGAAATTACTTTCCATTCTGCCGAGAAGCGAGCTGAAACGTATCGATGACAAGTATTTAGACCTTTATTATGGCAAGGTATAAATCGGGAAATGAGGTGAGAACATGGCAGCGACACAGGTAAATCCGACCAGAATGGAACTGACCAGGTTAAAGAAGAAGTTAAAGACAGCAGTGCGTGGTCATAAACTTCTGAAAGATAAGCGTGATGAACTTATGAGACAGTATCTGGATCTGGTGCGTGAAAACATGGCACTTCGTTTAAAGGTCGAGGAAGGCATAAAAAATGCAAACCGCAATTTTGTAATTGCCAAAGCAGGAATGTCGGAGCAGACACTGCATACGGCTCTTATGGCACCAAAGCAGGAAGTATATCTGGAATGTGGCAGGAAAAATGTAATGAGTGTTGACATTCCGGTATTTCAATATAAAACCAGAACGGCAGATGCAAATGATATTTATTCTTATGGATTCGCGTTCACTTCCAATGATTTGGACGATGCAGTAAAATCATTGGCAGATATTCTTCCGGAGATGTTAAAACTGTCCGAAACAGAAAAAGCCTGCCAGCTTATGGCGGCGGAAATTGAAAAAACACGCAGGCGGGTAAATGCACTGGAACATGTCGTAATTCCACAGACAGAACAGAATATCCGTTATATTACCATGAAGCTGGACGAAAATGAAAGAAGTACCCAGATTCGTCTGATGAAGGTAAAGGATATGATGCTGGAGGAAGTCAGAGAAAAATCAAAACAGCAGGGATAAGAGGAAATCGGAGGATAAAAGTTCTCCGGTTTTTTCTAAATGGAGGGAACATTTTATGTCGAATATTATAGATTATGTGTCCTGGCGGGGGGATTTGGATTTTACGGCATCGCCCTTTAATGAGGTGGACAGTCTGATTCTGACACAGCTTGTATATCTGGATTTTCGCGGAATCGTGCCGGGAATACATTCCAGATCATCGGTTACATTAGAGAAAGCAGCAGAAGAGTATTTTGCAGGACACAGTAACCGGACAGAGGAATCCGGAGGGCAGCTTTTAAAAGACTGCCGTATGGTGCTGAAAGCCGTTATGGGAACGGAGCGGTTTAAAAATTGCAGGTTATCCAGATATATCGAGGATATCAGTGAGGAAAAGGAATATCAGTTTTCGGCGGTTAAAATTGTACCTGAGGATGGGAGCATTTATATTTCCTTCAGCGGAACGGATAGCTCACTGGCGGGGTGGAAAGAGAATTTTAACATGAGTTATCTGGCCAGGACACCCGGGCAGGAAAGAGCCGTACAGTATGTGCAGAAGGTGCTGGAAACCGGGAGAAAGCCCGTGTGTCTGGGTGGACATTCCAAAGGTGGGAATCTGGCGGTGTATGCGGCGATTAAAGGCGGAAAGCATATCCAGAACCGTCTGCGGGCAGTCTATAATTTTGATGGTCCGGGATTTAATGAGGATATGGTAAAGCAGGAGGAATACCAGAATATCCTGCCAAAGCTGCATACCCTGATTCCGCAGTCCTCCGTCATCGGAATGCTGCTTGAGCATGAAGAAGATTATACGGTGGTTGAAAGTACGGAAAAGGGACTGTTGCAGCACAGGGCATTGTCGTGGAAAGTGATGGGGTCTCACTTTGTATACAGCAAAGGACTGTCGCAGAGCAGTATATTCTGGAATGAAACCCTGAAACAGTGGATTGCAGGAATGGAAAAACAGGAGAAGAAAGAGTTTGTCGATGCATTGTTTGAGGTCATTGAAACAGCAGGAATTAAAGACACGGATCAGCTGTATAAGCTTACTCCGATGCGGTTAATGGGACTGATGAAGGCGATCGATGAACTTCCGGAAAAGAAGCGGGAAACCTTGTCCGAAACGATCCGGAAACTGGCTGATGAGATAGGAAAAACAAAGAAAAACGGGCGAAATAGAACTTGACTTTTTACACAAAAAGAACTATTCTATCTATATAGGAATGGTGAGAAAATTACAAAAGGGAGGTGCAGATTATGTATCCGATTATTACAATCAGCAGGGAATTTGGCAGCGGCGGACATTCTGTGGGACAGAAGGTGGCAGAAGAACTGGGAATTCCTTTCTATGACAGTGAACTGGTGGATCAGGTAGCGAAGAGAAGCGGATATACGAAAGCTGTGATTAATGAGCAGGGAGAGTACACGGATAAGATGAGCAAGTGGTTTTCCGTGTCCATGGCTCCGGCGATGTATTTTGAGAATCCGCAGGATGAGATTTTTAAGGCACAGAAGAGAGTTATTCTGGACTGTGCAGAAGAGGGGCCGTGTGTCATCGTGGGAAGATGTGCAGATTATATTCTGGATCAGGAAGCATATCCGACACTGAATGTATTTATCCATGCCGATATGCCGCACAGGATATCCAGGGTGCTGGAGCGTTATGGTGATACGGAAGTCGATGTGAGAAAGAGACTGGAACGCAAAGACAGGAACAGAAAGACCTACTATCGCTATTATACCGATCGGGAATGGGGGAAATATACGAATTACCAGATTAATCTTGACAGTGGATATCTCGGTGTTGACCAGTGTGTACGGATTATTGTGGACACAGTCAGGGCGATGGATCATGGAAATGACACGGCAGAACAGAAAACAGACGGGAAAAACAAAGCATAAACACGAATATTATAATCAGAAAGAATAGAGAATAAGGCGTTGAGTCAGCTGATTTAACGCCTTATTCCATGTACAGAGGAAAACAGATCAATGAGCAGTGAATTTAAACAGGGAATTAAGGATGGAATACCGATCGCGATAGGATATTTTTCGGTAAGTTTCAGTTTTGGAATTATAGCAGTAAAACAGGGAATCAGTGTATTGCAGGCGGTTCTGACCAGTGCGTCTAATATCACCAGTGCGGGACAGTTTGCCGGGCTTCAGATTATTGTTGCCGGGGGAACGATACTGGAAATGATACTGACCCAGTTTATTGTAAATTTAAGATATGCACTGATGAGCCTGTCCCTTTCACAGAAGCTGGACAAAAATGTCAGTATAAAACAGAGATTAATCATGGCATTTGCGAATACGGATGAGATCTTTGCTACGGCAATGGCACATAACAAAGCGGTTACCATGCCGTATATGGCAGGATTGCAATCCCTGCCGGTACTTGGTTGGACGTTTGGAACGGCTGTCGGGGCAGTAGCCGGTGATTTGCTTCCGGCATCTCTGTGCAGCGCACTGGGATTGGCATTATATGGTATGTTTGTTGCGATTGTAGTGCCGGCGGCACGAAAATCCGTACCGGTTATGGGAACGGTATTTCTGGCGATAGTGATTAACTGCCTGCTGTATTTCCTGCCGGCATTTCACTTTGTCTCTACGGGAATTGCAGTAATTATCAGCACCGTGGCAGCATCTGCGGTATCTGCGGTATTATTTCCGGTTCCGGCACAAAAAGACGATATGGATAGTTAAAGGAGTTACGGATGGTTTATTTATATATTTTTGTTATGGCATTTGTTACATATTTATTAAGAGCGGTGCCTCTCACAGTATTTCGTAAAAAAATTGAGAACAGATTTTTATGTTCCTTTCTATATTATGTTCCCTATGCCTGCCTGACGGCACTTACCATTCCGGCGATCTTTTCCGCAACGGAGTCTGTAATCAGTGCAGTGGCAGGACTGGGAATCGCTGTCGTTCTGGGATTTCGTGGAAAGAGTCTGTTTACCGTGGCGGCATCTGCGTGCATCACGGTATTTCTTGTGGAACGGCTTCTTGGACTGTGACTTGTAAAACTGGCTCTTGTAAATGAATGGTTATCTGATATAATGGTCAGTGATTGATTTACATTGCAATATGCGGGATATAAGGCTTATGCACAGGACGGAAGGAAACAAGAAGCAGGACGGATTCCATGATGTATGAAAACAAATTCTGTATGAAGAAGGAAGCGAACGAAAAGAACAGAGAATAAGAATGAAATGTAAGGAGGCTGCTGTGAGAGGAATCGAAACACCGGTACAGGAAATCAGAAGAAAAATTTTTGCTGCCATTTCAAAGGTGGCGTTTGAATCAACGAATGATACATTTAATGGCGAGATTGAGGCAATCCCATATATAATGGTAGGTGAAGTGCCAAAGCACAGGGAAAGTGTATACAGGGAGAGAGCCATCGTGAGCGAACGTGTCCGGCTTGCCATGGGTATGTCACTGAGACCGGAGAACAGGGCGGTGCATATCACACATGGCATGGAGAACAGTAATATTGACGAGAAATATTATGAACCGCCGCTTATGCAGGTAATTCCGTCCGCATGCAATGCCTGTGAGTCCAATAAATACCAGGTAAGCGATTTGTGTAAGGGATGTGTGGCACATCCGTGCAGACAGGTGTGTCCGAAAGGGGCAGTAGATGTTGTGGACGGTAAATCCGTCATCAATCAGGAAAAATGTGTGAAATGCGGAAAATGTAAGGAAATCTGCCCATATGATGCGATTGGTAAATTAGAGCGTCCATGTGAAAGGGCATGCGGGGTCAAAGCCTTTGAAACTGATGAACAGGGCAGAGCCTGCATCAACAGTGAGAAATGTGTTTCCTGCGGTATGTGCATGGTAAGCTGTCCGTTCGGTGCAATATCCGATAAATCACAGGTATTTCAGTTAAGCAGGGCTTTGCGGGAAGGAAAGAGAATTGTGGTGGCACTTGCACCGGCATTTGTCGGTCAGTTTGGCCCGAATGTTTCTCCGAAAAAATTAAAACAGGCATTGTTAAAACTTGGATTTGAGAATGTGCATGAAGTAGCACTCGGTGCGGATATCGGTGCTGTGGCAGAGGCAAAACAGTACGCAGAGAAAGTCATGACCGGGGAACTGCCGTTTCTTTTAACCTCCTGTTGTCCTTCCTGGGCAATGCTTGCAAAAAACTATTTCCCGGATTTAATAGACAGTGTGTCGAATGAATTAACACCGATGGTAGCGACTGCAAGAAGTATCAAGAAGAAGGAGCCGGATGTCAAAGTTGTATTTATCGGACCGTGTGCGGCGAAAAAACTGGAGGCCTCCAGAAGACATGTCCGCAGTGATGTGGATTTTGTTATTACCTTCGAAGAACTGTGGGGAATGTTTGATGCAAAGGAAATTAATCCGGCGGACATGGAAGAAGATACGGCATTCCATGATGCAACGGCAGCGGGAAGAGGATATGCGATTGCCGGCGGAGTTGCATCTGCCATAGAAGAATGTCTGAAGGAATATTATACGGAAACGCCGATTAAGATAGAACATGCCGAGGGACTTGCGGAATGTAAGAAAGTTCTCATGCTTGCAAAGGCAGGAAAAATGAACGGCTGTCTGATCGAGGGAATGGGCTGTCCGGGCGGCTGCATGGGCGGAGCCGGTACGAATATCCCGTTAAACAAGGCGAAGATGGAATTAAAGAAATACAAGGAAAAATCTACACAGAAGATTCCGCCATATGATGTACTTGAAATTGAATTAGATTGACGAACCTGCATAGTATTTAGTATAATAAAAGAATAGCAGAGAGAAAAATGTGAGTAGTTAATTGCGAAACTCATAATTTATCTTTATTGTATATGCAATGACACAATTACTAAGAAGGTACTATGAGGCGGTCGGCACTTAGATGCTGTATTTTAGCATCTTAGTACCGCTACCAGCCGAATGTAGCGAGAGCGTGCCTTCGTGTAATGTTTCATTTGCATATGCATTTACAAAAATTTAAGTGTTTCGCAATTAACTAAAAAATGTGAGAAAAGAAAGGAGAACTCCTTCAATGAAAATTTTATTGGGAATACTGATAGTATTATGCGGAGCCGGTGTCGGGGTTATGGTATATAATATCCAAAGTTACTGGAAGAAAAATAAGGAAACTCCACTGGCAGATAAAGCGAGGGGAATGCAGATACGGATGACTGTCATACCGGTGCTTCTGGTGCTGATTTGCTTATTGACACTGCTGATGAAGAGAGTTTAAAAGCACGCACAGGTGCAGAAAGCGAGAGCAAGATGAAAAAGAGGGAAGACGAGGAACTGGCATTGGCAGAAAAAAAGGACGGCAAGGATCTGTCACCGAAGGAACTGGAAGTGCTTGAGTGCTTATGGTCAGCGAAGAAGGCGAAGAGTGTACCGAAGATAGTAAAGCTATTGAGAGAGAAAACCGATCAGGAATATGCGGAATCCACGGTGCGGACATTTCTGACCAGGATAGAGAAGAAAGGCTATGTCAGAAGATTCAAGGACGGTCAGAATTATTATTACGAACCGACCATCGGGGAGAAAGATTACCGTATGTCCCTGCACAGGAAATACATCCGCGAAAATATGCGGGATGAAGAATATGATGTGATTCTGGAGCTTTTTAAGCGAGGAAAGTTTTCCAAAAAAGAGATAAAGACGATGAAGAAACTGATTAATGATATGGAAAAATAGAGGTACTTATGGGAAATTATACTGCATATGAATGGCTGGCATTCTTTTTTGTATATGCGTTTCTGGGATGGGTATGGGAATCCTGCTATGTATCGGTAAAACAGGGAAAATGGGTAAACCGCGGTTTTTTAAGAGGACCGATGCTTCCAATCTATGGCTCTGGTGCGGTTATGATGCTGGTTGTATCCATGCCGTTTTCGGGAAATTATGTGCTGACATGGATTGCCGGAGTGATTGGGGCAACGGTTCTGGAATACATAACCGGATGGGCGATGGAGAAGATGTTTAAGGTAAAATACTGGGATTATAGCAACCAGCCGTTTAACCTGAACGGATATATCTGCCTGAGTTCTTCTATTACATGGGGATTTTTTACGATACTGATGAATCAGATCCTGCATCCTCCTGTGGAACAGATCGTGGAAGATATGTTTGCCATAGATGTACATGGCATAGTACTTATCCTTGTAAGCATTATCTTTGTGGCAGATGTGATTACTTCAGCCAAGGCAGCATTCGATGTGGCACATGCACTCGAGACGATGGAGAAGATCCGCAACGAACTGGAGAATATACAGGTGCAGATGGCATTGCTTAAGAAAGAAACCTCTGATTATGTAGAGGAAAATCTGGAAAATGTCATCGAGAAGGTTGATGAGCTGAAGTTAAAGGCGATGAATGCAAAAGAAGTCAGAATGAACGAACTGCTCCGCCGCAAAGAAGAATTTATGCTGAATAAAGAAAAGATAGTTAAGAATCTTAACTTTGTCCAGAAAGGACTTCTGCGAGGAAATCCGGGAGCCAGTGCAGGTTCTCTGGAAAAATCACTGAAAGAATTAAAAGAGAAACTGATAAGGCAGAACTGAGTTACAGTTCTGCCTTATTTGCACTTACTTTTGCAACAATGGTATCATGGATATGCTGTGCCATGAATTTCTTTTCCTCCTGGCTGAGGCGGTCAGGATAGACCGGTTCACAGTATTCAATGATCACATGTGATTTTTTAATATATGGGAACTGATCTTCGAAAATGGAACTGGTATTGTTGATGGCAACCGGAACGATCGGAACATTTGCCTTCTCAGCCATCTTCAGGCTGCCGCCCTTGAATTCAGCAATCGCATCATCCGATTTTGCCCTTGTGCCTTCGGGAAAAATGAAAATGGAAATTCCCTGGTTTAACTTATCCACCCCATCATGAATCATCTTCAATCCTTCTTTTGGACTGGAACGATCCAGGAACAGGCAGTTCATATTTACCATCCACTGGGCGAGGAGCGGAACTTTCTTAATCTCGATTTTAGAAACAAATCCCATAAGCGGAGGCAGAATGCTGTAATTCAGGATAATATCAAAGTAACTGCGGTGGTTTCCAGCGAAAAGCACAGGCTGTCCTTTCGGAATATTTTCCAGTCCGCGGATATCCACCTTTGTTCCGGCAGCAAGCCGTACAAGGAAAAATGTCTTTGAAACCAGAAAATAAGAAAAATACTGTTTTGCCCGCTTGTTCATAACCAGACCGATGAGCCATGCAAGCGGAAGTGTAATAATACTTAAAATAAAGTAAAGTGAAACAATAATTCCGACAAGAATTAATCGAAACATGTTGAAATCCTCCTTTAAAATGTCTGATATCCTAAAGTATTAGTATAACATTGACATATGCGAAATTCAAGAAAAATAATGTCAAAATTGTATTGCCAATTAGTTTGGCAGATGATAAAATATAGATGAATTATGGGATTTATCAAAGGATAAATTCAGGAAAGAAATCAGGAGGATTATTTTAAAATGAAAACATTTTTCATTGTATTAGGCATTATTGTCATCGTATTGGCAATTTTACTGGTCGTATTATATTTCCTGGGCAAAAATCTTCAGAAGAAACAGGAATCACAGCAGGAAGCCATGGACGCAGCAGCGCAGCAGATGAATCTTTATATCATAGATATGAAGATGATGAAGGCGATGGATGCAAATCTTCCGAAGATGGTAACGGAGCAGATACCAAAGTATATGAGAAGAGCAAAACTGCCGATTGTAAAGGCAAAGGTAGGCCCGAGGGTTATGTCTCTGATTTGTGATGCGAAAGTATTTGATACAATTGCACCGAAGCAGGAAGTTAAGGCTACCGTCAGCGGACTTTATATCACTGCTGCAAAGAGAATCAGAGGACCGATTGTAGAAACCGATCCGAAGAAAAGAAAAGAGCAGAGAAAGCAGGAAAAGAAGGAAGCAAAAAAGGCTGCCAGAGAAGCAAAGAAGAACCAGAAATAAGATGCCGGAACACAGACCGGAATGAAAGAAGGTGCCAGATGGCATCTTTTTTTCATATAAAATTCATAGACGTGGCATTGTGAAAAAAAGCAGGATGTGATATGATAAAAGATGAAATTTATCAGGAAAGGCATATGCAGGGCATATGGTGGGTTTTATAAATGTTACAGGAAACAGAAAAAAAAGGTTTTTGGAAAAATACGCCGCAGAATGTGAAATATCTGATTCTTATTCTTGTTGGCTTTATGTTTCTTATTTTTGACCAGCATATCGTATGCAGCTGGCTGAATGGAATTTATCCGGCATATTCCGAATCTTCCGGAATTAATACGGAATTCCAGTTGTATACACTGAATTATCTCTTTGGTTTAAGCTACAATGTGTACGAGTACTCCATCGGGGAACTGGCATACAATATAAGAATCGATGTTTTTTCGGATTTCATCGGTTATATTCTGATTACCATGGGACTGTTGAAGCTGGCGAAAAAGACAAAGATTTTCAATGTTGCGGCAATGACATCCATCGGTGCAATTATTTTATATGTGGCAACAAGACTTCTTCCGTTCATGTTTAATGGGGCACAGCTCTGTTATATGTGTTTCTGGCTGATTATTGCCCAGATGGGACTGGATATCTGTATCGGTTATATGTTTGTTTACGGAGTCTGTGATCTGCTGTCCGGCTATCAGTATGTCAGGGACAGAAGGGCAATCGGCATCTCATGGTTTGCTTCTGTTGTCCTTAATATCACGGTTATGGTTGTCATGTGGATGGCTCCGATGATGAATGGTGCATTGCTTACTTTCTACAATATTTTTGATCTGGCAGTAAATCTGCTGTTCTTCTGGTTTGTATTCCGTGTAAGGGATTATATTCTGGGATATAAGCAGTCATAGGAGGAAAAAGATGAAAAGTAAGATAAAAGGAATTTATTTTTTTATTCTGGGAATTCTGGTGACAGGGATTGATATTAATATTGCGACAAAGATCAGCTATGGATTTCGCTTTGGTGTGAATGAAGGTGTAAAAAAAGGTTTTAATACTTATTTTCTGGAAGCACTGATCGGTGACCATTTCCGGATTGATATTTTGTTTAATCCGGCAGGTTATCTGCTTATATTACTGGGACTTGCATTGATGCATGGGAACCGGAAATATATGATGAATATGAAAGCAGCGGCCGTTCTTGGATTTGTGATAAGCACAGTAAAGACGATTTTTCCGTTTGTCCTGTCACAGTACAGTCTGTTTGGTCCGATCCTGTTCTGCTGTGTTGCAGAGATCCTTGTCATGCTGGTCATTATGTATTCTTTTACACTGGCATGCAAAAAGCAGGTGGATAATTTTAAATATCTGGAAGTAGGTAAGGATCTTACTTTTGCGACCGAATTATATGGATTTGCATCCGTTATCAAATATGTCATCATGCCATTTGCAGCCTTATACATTTATTTTGCAAGAGGGGCATATATCCTGACCATTGTGCTTTCCTGGGCGGCAGTCCTGTATTTTGTATACAAAACATTCAGGTATGTAAGAACACTGCATCTGTTTGAAAATGCAGAAAAAGAAGAGGAAAAATAATTGAAATTTTCAAATGTGTGTAAAAAATTTCAAAGTAGTTTAAGAGAAAACAAGACAGTTTTTTTATTATGTGCTATACTAATCATATGTGTTATTATTTCACTGGCAGTAATTATGGGCAGGAAGAAATTCGCTCCGGAAAACGGAAGATATGCCAGAATATACCAGAATGGCACGATAATAAGAACGATAGATCTGAGTGCAGTAGAAGAGCCTTACCAGTTTACCATCTGTGGAGCAGACGGTGAGGAAAATACGATAGAAGTAAAGAACGGAGAAATAGGTATGATCTCTGCAAACTGCAGGGATCAGATATGTGTAAAGATGGGATTCATCCATTCTGCGGCGATGCCCGTGACCTGTCTTCCGAATCATATTGTGATTGAGGTCGGAAGCAGCTCTGAGGAAAATGAACCCGATGGAGTGGCATACTAAAGACAGAACCGGATGAGGTAAAGAAATAGAGAATATTAAGGATTGACAATGCAATTCACAGCATGATATAATAAAATGTATACAATATATAAAGACTGTGACGAAGACAGTAGCCGTTATAGGAACGTGACAGAGAGCCTGGCAGGGTGGGAACAGGTATTAGTACTATTATGGTGAAAATCACTTCTGAGTTTCCGCCTGAACGCAGCAGCAGTAGGGCAGGACGTAGAACCGGCGTTAACGGAAATCATATAACCTGAGTAATTCAGAGTATGAGTGTAACAGGTGGTAACGAGAATTAACCTCGTCCTTTTACAGGACGGGGTTTTTATATTTTTATGGAAAATCATAAGATTTTTCCGGTATAAGGAGGTAAAAATGTTATACGAAAAAGTTTCCGCAGACATGAATTTTGTGGAAAGAGAAAAGAAAACAGAAAAATTCTGGAAAGATAATGACATCTTCAGAAAAAGTATGGAAAACCGCAAGGAAGGAGAAACCTATACTTTCTATGACGGCCCTCCGACGGCAAACGGAAAGCCGCATATCGGTCATGTGCTTACCAGAGTAATCAAGGATATGATACCGAGATACCGTACCATGAAGGGCTACATGGTACCGAGAAAAGCCGGATGGGACACACATGGACTCCCGGTTGAAATCGAAGTTGAAAAGAAACTCGGACTGGATGGGAAAGACCAGATTGAAAATTATGGATTAGAGCCATTTATCAAAGAATGTAAGGAATCCGTATGGAAATATAAGGGGATGTGGGAAGATTTCTCAGGAACCGTAGGTTTCTGGGCAGATATGGACAACCCGTATGTAACTTATGACAATAATTTTATCGAATCTGAATGGTGGGCTTTGAAAGAAATCTGGAAGAAAGGTCTGCTTTACAAAGGATTTAAGATTGTACCTTACTGTCCGAGGTGTGGAACACCGTTATCTGCACAGGAAGTGGCACAGGGTTACAAGACCGTCAAAGAACGCTCTGCCATCGTAAGATTTAAGGTAATGGGCGAGGACACATATTTTCTTGCATGGACAACGACTCCATGGACCCTTCCGTCAAACGTTGCACTCTGCGTAAATCCGGATGAAACTTATGCGTTAGTAAAGGCTGCTGATGGTTATACTTATTATATGGCATCTGCACTTTTAGATACCGTACTCGGCAAACTGGCAGTAAAAGCAGATGAAGAAAATGGTGTGGAAGCAAAGCCAGCATATGAAGTATTAAAGACCTTCAAGGGAAAAGAACTTGAATACAAAGAATACGAGCCATTATTTGTCTGTGCAAAGGACGTGGCAGACAAGCAGAACAAGAAAGGCTTCTTTGTGACCTGTGATAACTATGTTACTATGACAGACGGTACCGGTATCGTACACATCGCGCCGGCATTTGGTGAAGATGATGCCAATGTTGGAAGAAATTATGACCTTCCGTTTGTACAGTTTGTAAATGGTAAGGGTGAACTTACAGAGGAAACCCCATTCGCCGGATTATTTGTGAAGAAGGCAGACCCGGAAGTAATCAAAAACCTGGATGCCAGAAACCAGCTCTTCGAAGCACCGCAGTTTGAACATGAATATCCACACTGCTGGAGATGTGATACACCACTTATCTATTATGCAAGGGAATCATGGTATATCCGTGAAACCGCAGTAAAAGATGACCTTATCCGCAACAACAATACTGTAAACTGGATTCCGGAATCCATTGGAAAAGGACGTTTCGGAAACTGGCTGGAGAACATTCAGGACTGGGCAATTTCCAGAAACCGTTACTGGGGAACACCGTTAAATATCTGGGAATGTGAATGCGGACATCAGGAATGTATCGGAAGCCGTGCAGAACTGGCTGAACGTGCAGGAGATCCGAAGGCTGCAGAAGTAGAACTGCACAGACCATACATCGATGAAGTGACATTGACATGTCCGGACTGCGGAAAGACCATGCACAGAGTACCGGAAGTAATCGACTGCTGGTTCGATTCCGGGGCAATGCCTTTTGCACAGCATCATTATCCGTTTGAAAACAAAGAATTATTTGAACAGCAGTTCCCGGCACAGTTCATTTCCGAGGCTGTGGATCAGACCAGAGGATGGTTCCATTCCCTGATGGCAGAATCCACACTGTTATTCAACAAAGCACCATATGAGAATGTTATCGTTCTGGGGCATGTACAGGATGAAAACGGACAGAAGATGAGTAAGTCAAAGGGAAATGCAGTAGATCCGTTTGAAGCATTGAATACACATGGGGCAGATGCGATCCGCTGGTATTTCTATATCAACAGTGCGCCATGGCTTCCAAACCGCTTCCACGACAAGGCAGTTACGGAAGGACAGAGAAAGTTCATGGGCACATTATGGAATACTTATGCATTCTATGTACTCTATGCAAATATTGATGAGTTCAATCCGTTAAACTACACACTGGAATATGACAAACTTCCGGTTATGGATAAATGGCTGCTTTCCAAGCTGTACAGTGTAATTGGTGAAGTGGACAATAATCTTGAAAATTACAGAATTCCGGAAGCTGCAAGAGCATTACAGGATTTTGTGGATGAGATGAGTAACTGGTATGTAAGACGTTCCAGAGAACGTTTCTGGGCAAAAGGAATGGAACAGGATAAGATCAATGCCTACATGACATTGTACACCGCACTGGTGGAAATCAGCAAGGCTGCAGCACCAATGATTCCATTTATGACGGAAGATATTTACCAGAACCTTGTCAGAAATATTGATAAGAATGCACCGGAAAGTATTCATCTGTGTGACTTCCCGACCGTAAAGGAAGAATGGATCGACAAAGAACTGGAAGACAATATGGAAAGAGTTCTGGATATTGTTGTTATGGGACGTGCGTGCCGTAACGAATCCAATATCAAGAATCGTCAGCCAATCGGACAGATGTATGTAAAAGCAGGATTTGATTTGCCTGATTTCTATAAAGATATCATTGCAGATGAGCTGAATGTAAAGAACGTAGAGTTCACAGATGATGTGAGAAACTTTACAACGTATGTATTTAAGCCACAGTTAAAGACGGTAGGACCAAAATACGGCAAGCAGCTTGGAGCAATCAAGACATATCTTGCAGGACTCGATGGAAATGCAGCCATGGATGAACTCGAAGCACAGGGTGCATTGAAATTTATCGCAGGCGACGTGGAAGTAGAGCTTACAAAAGAAGATCTGCTGATTGAAATGACACAGATGGAAGGCTATGTATCACAGAATGACCATGGAATCACGGTCGTAATGGATACCAATCTGACACCGGAACTTCTGGAAGAAGGATTTGTGAGAGAAATTATCAGTAAGATTCAGACCATGAGAAAAGAAGCCGGATTTGAAGTAATGGATAAAATCAATATCTATGTGGATAAGAATGATAAGGTTATTGAAATTTTACAGAGAAATAAAGAAGAAATTACATCAGAAGTGTTGGCAAATGAGGTAATTTTTGGTAAAATAAATGGGTACTGTAAAGAATGGAACATTAATGGAGAAAATGTAGAACTTGGTGTTGAGAAACAGTAAGTGAAAGTATGCGGAGGTCATGGGACGGTCCCGGCACACGATTTTGCCGGGGACTGTCTTATGACATTATAGGAGGTATCGTATGGCAGAATTGGGAACATTCTCAAAGGAAGAATTTAAGAAACAGGTAAAGGATTATGTAAAGGTAGTTTCAAGAAAGACAATCGAAGAAGCATCGGATTTGGATATTTACACAGGTGTTGCTTATGGTCTGAAGGACGTTATCATCGACCAGTGGATTGCAACTCATAAGGAATATGAGAAGAAAGATGCAAAGACAGTATATTATCTTTCTATGGAATTCTTAACAGGACGTGCACTCGGAAATATTATTATCAATTTATCCGCCTGCAAGGAAATCAAAGAAGCGATTGAGGAATTAGGACTGGATCTGAACGTAATTGAAGATCAGGAGCCGGATGCAGCACTTGGAAATGGTGGTCTGGGAAGACTGGCAGCATGCTTCCTTGATTCTCTGGCAACACTCGGTTATCCGGCATATGGCTGTGGAATCCGTTATAAATACGGTATGTTCAAGCAGAAGATCGTGGACGGATATCAGGTGGAAGTACCGGATGAATGGTTAAAGAACGGTAATCCGTTTGAAGTAAGAAGAGAAGAGTACGCGTGTGAAGTTAAGTTCGGCGGCTACACAAGATGGGTAAAAGGCGAAGACGGAAGAGAAAGAGTTGTTCAGGACGGTTATCGTTCCGTAAGGGCAGTACCATATGATCTTCCTATCGTAGGATATGGCAATAACGTGGTAAATACTTTAAGAATCTGGGATGCAGAACCGGTTCAGCACTTTGTACTGGATTCCTTTAACAAAGGTGATTATATCAAGGCAACAGAGGAAGAATCCCTGGCAAAGAACATAGTAGAAGTATTATATCCTTGTGATGACCATTATGCAGGTAAGGAATTAAGACTGAAACAGCAGTATTTCTTTGTATCCGCAAGTGTACAGACAGCCATTAAGAAATACCTTGATAATCATGATGATGTACGTAACCTTCCTGAAAAAGTAGTATTCCAGCTGAATGATACACATCCGACCATCTGTGTGGCAGAATTGATGAGACTGCTGATGGATGAGTATGATCTTACCTGGGATGAAGCATGGGCAGTCACAACAAAATGCTGTGCATACACAAACCATACAATCATGGCAGAAGCTTTGGAAAAATGGCCAATCGAACTGTTTTCAAAACTCCTTCCAAGATGTTATCAGATTATAGAAGAGATTAACAGAAGATTCCAGCTTGAAATCTCGGCAAAATATCCTGGAAATCAGGAAAAACAGAAGAAGATGGCGATCATTTATGATGGTCAGGTCAAGATGGCAAATCTTGCTATCTATGCAGGATTCTCTGTAAATGGTGTTGCAAGACTTCATACAGAGATTCTGAAGAATCAGGAATTAAAAGATTTCTATGAAATGATGCCGGAGAAATTCAATAATAAGACAAATGGTATTACACAGAGAAGATTCCTTCTTCATGGAGATCCGTTGCTTGCAGAATGGGTATCAGGAAAGATTGGTTCCGAATGGATCACAGATTTAAGCCAGATTAAGAAGCTTGAAATCTATGCAGACGATCCAAAATGCCAGGCAGAATTCATGAATATCAAATATCAGAACAAACTGCGTCTGGCTAAGTATATCAAAGAACATAACGGTATCGATGTAGATCCTCGTTCCATCTTTGATGTACAGGTTAAGAGATTACATGAATATAAGAGACAGCTCTTAAATATCCTTCATGTTATGTATCTGTACAATCAGATCAAGGAACATCCGGAGATGGATTTCTACCCAAGAACATTTATCTTTGGTGCAAAGGCGGCAGCAGGATACCGCAGGGCAAAACTTACCATCAAACTGATTAACAGCGTGGCAGATGTAATCAACAATGATAAGTCCATCAATGGCAAGATCAAGGTTGTATTCATTGAGAACTACAGAGTATCCAACGCAGAGTGGATTTTTGCAGCAGCTGATGTCAGCGAGCAGATTTCAACAGCCAGCAAGGAAGCATCCGGAACAGGTAACATGAAGTTCATGTTGAACGGTGCTTTAACACTGGGAACAATGGATGGTGCCAATGTGGAAATCGTAGAAGAAGTAGGTGCGGAAAATGCATTTATCTTTGGGCTTTCTTCTGATGAAGTTATTAACTACGAGCAGCATGGCGGTTATGATCCGATGGAAATCTTTAACAACAACATGGATGTGAGAAAAGTTCTCATGCAGTTAATCAACGGTACTTATGCACCGGATGATTCAGAAAGATTCCGTGAAATCTATGATTCCCTGCTTACCAATAAATACGGCAGACCGGATGTATACTTCATCCTGAAAGACTTCGTATCTTATGCAGAAGCACAGAAAAAAGTGGAAGAAGCATACAAGAACGAAGCCGGATGGGCAAAATCAGCACTTTTAAATATTGCAAATGTAGGAAAATTCTCTTCAGACAGAACGATTGAAGAATATGTAAGAGATATCTGGCATCTGGAAAAAGTAAAAGTAGATATGGATAATGTAGAAGAATAATAAAATACAGGAAAGAGGAAGCTGCTTTAATGGAAACATTGAGGCGGGCTGCCTCTTTTTTTTCGGACATTATCAGGAGCCGGAGAAATTCTATCATGGATTTGCGTTCGATGGAAAAAATGTACTGATTGGGAGCGATGGGGAAAATATACAATATCAGCAGAATCCCGTATTCGTGATACTGACATGGCAGAAACAATGGTTGAATACAGCAAGAACAATATTCTTGCACAGGCTGGACAGTCTATGCTCGCACAGGCAAATCAGTCAAATCAGGGTGTACTGTCATTACTTCAGTAAGGAAAAATACAATCAATATTTGAACAGCAGAGGGCAGCGGTTGAAACGCTGCCCTTTTTCCCACTTTAGATATTTTCTACAACAAAATCCTTCATAATTTGCTAATCATAAATTTAAAATTGCAAAAATCGTTAATAAGGTATATAATATGCTTATGATGATAATTAAGAAAGGAAATGTTGGAGAATGAATATGAGAGAAAAAGCAGAGAAGGGACAACCGATGACGATACGGACGAGTATCAGACGGAGCAATATGGTAATCATGCTGATTGTAGGAGGGATGATTATATGCAACGCGATTAATCTGTATCTGATTTACCACTATATGAACGAATTAAAGGTTGTTCTGGATGGAACGGCATCAGCCGCATTGTCATCCGATGAAACACATTATTTTAAACTGTTAGAAACCAGAGTAGTGACGGCCATGTTTACGAATCTGATTCTGGCAGCAGTTGTATGGGTATTTATACGCAAATCGGCGGAGAAGCTTGCAGATAAGATAGCACATCCGGTTTCAGTAGTTGTAAACTGGGCTTCCGCACTGGCACTTGGTTCGGCTCAGCTTGAGTTTGACGAGGAACAGTCCGATCTGGTGGAAACCAATGAGATGGTAGATGCATTTAAGAAGATGGCGGCAAGTATCCAGGAGAATGTCCATGTTGTACAGAGAGTTGCCGAAGGTGATATGACAGCCTTTGTTAATATCAGATCTTCACAGGACAGCCTTGCAAAGAGTCTGTATAAGATGGTGCAGACAAATGACCTTATGTTTAATGAGATCACACAGATTGCAAATGAAGTTGCCGAAGGTGCGACCGATATTGCAGAGGCAAGCGGAGCATTGGCAGAGAGTTGTACGGCACAGGCGCATACGATTTCAGATTTTAAGGTGGCTGTAGAAAATACAGGTAATTTATTAAGAGAGAATACTTCACGTCTGTCCCATTCACAGGAGATCTCAGCAGAGATTAAGCATGAAGTGGCAGAAAGTAAGGAAAAGATGGAAGAACTTCTGTCATCCATGACCGATATCACAGAGGCATCCAGAAAGATATCCACTGTTATCCAGACGATTGAGGAAATTGCGGACCAGACAAACCTGCTTGCACTGAATGCATCGATTGAAGCTGCCAGGGCAGGAGAAGCCGGAAAAGGATTTGCTGTTGTTGCAGGAGAAGTAGGAGCACTTGCGGCACAGAGTGCAGATGCAGCGGTACAGAGCCGCGCCCTGATTGAAGATACGATTTCCAAAGCTGCAAGAGGAAATGAGATATCGAAGCAGACATCGCTTACCTTTGACAAGATTGTGGACAGCATGGATGATATCTATCGAGTAACAGAGGAAATCAACCAGGCAGGTAAGGAACAGAGCAGCCAGCTTGATGTTATTGAGAAGGATATCCGTGAGATCGCAGAAGCTGTGGATGGAAATGCCGCAGCGAGCGAAGAAACAGCGGCATCCAGCGATATGCTGACGAAGAGTGCGGATGAACTGAGAGAAGCTATGAGTAAGTTCAATCTTCGTAAGAGAGAGCCCGGAAAAGCTTATATTCCACCGGAAAAGATGCATGATGAAGAATTCATAAGAGAAGCACAGGCAAATTATGAGAAGGCAGTAAAAGAAGGACTTGTTAAATAAACATAAGATAATGGCACAAAACGGGCAGTGAAGGTTGCCTGCTTTGTGCCACTTTTTCTATAAGCAGGGAAGGTATTCCCTATGATGAAGCAACAGGTAATCAGGTACGTTATTGGAGGGAAACGGGTATCGATCATCTGATAAAATGTGGGAAAAGACCTGTTGACTTATCGTTGTATTATAATATATGCGTGGTTTGGCGGAAGGTGCGTTAATTTTCATCAAAATTCAGATAATCAAGCGGATCGGCAGGTTCTGCGTTGCAAGTCATTTTCAGATACAGGTTAGCACCTTCCACACTGTAATATTTGGTAGGTTCTGAGATATATCCGATCAAATCGCCGACTGACACTATACTTCCTTCTTCCACCTGGATATCTTTCAGCTGTCCGTAAGTCAGTTCATAATTATCACCGATATCCATAGAGATGAAACGACCGGTTTCCTCATTATAGCTGTTGGCAGTTACGATACCATCGGCAGCGGCATAAACCGGAGAACCGATATTGCTGCGGATACATACGGCATCGCTTGTTTTATACATATCGAGGGTTGCAAAATAAGTGGTGGAATCCATGCTGAAATCAATGATAATATCATTTGTTTCCACGGGCCAGACAAGGACGCTGTTTGCTGTAAAAGAAAATGCGGAGGCAGGTGCATTGACAGAAGCATCCTCTTCTTTTGCCACAGTAGTCTGTTCCGTGGTGGGAACAGTGGCAGAAGTACTGTTGCTCTTTGTTGCGGAAGAAGTCAGTCCGGAAGGCTTTTCAGTGCTGCTTTCGGTGCTTTCTGCTGCATTGTCAGAAGAAGTGGTTGTTTCTTTCATAACATTTGCAGCGGCATTCTGAAGTTTTGTGCTGGTTTCGTCCAGCTCTGCAATCTGGGAAATACCGGAATCATTATTATCATTATTAGAAAGCATGATGCTTGCAGCAAGTCCGGAAAGTGCCATTACACTTACAATGGATAAAGCGATGATACTTTTGTCCTTGAAAAATCGTTTATTTGTATACATGATTACCTCCTGTTAAGATTAAGATGATAGAAAATAAGTATGTATTAGAAGTATTTCCTTTTGGAAAAATAATATTCTAAAAAATACAGATTCCCCAAAAACAGAATCTAACAGGAGATTTTGGATAAAATAACAGTTAAAATTACTGTATTGCAGAAATCATGGCATCTGTATAAAAATATTGAAGAATATCGGTATAATTTTTACCTTTTTCTGCCATTTTTTCAGCCTGGAAAAGGCTCATGCCATATCCACAGCCGACTCCTTTTGTAATAATACGAATGCCGCCGTTGTATTCGTCCAGTTCAAAACAGGCAGAAGAAAGATGAAAAATATTCATAAAATCGGAAACATCCAGGTCAGTTCCATTTATCTGGAGTGAAGTGACATAACCTGCATTATCGCGGGAAAGGATCTGTATGGAAGAGAGTGGATTGTCGGAAGAAATGGTAAGGTCAGGGGATGCAGCAGTAAATGTGTTCAAAAAGGAATCTGTGCTGAATACCGAAGTCTGGAGATAATCCGGAGATTCATAATCAAACTGACATTCGACAGGCTGCATATAGGATTCACTTCCCTGTCTGGTAGTTCCGCTGCTGACCGGGTGATACGGCGGATCGAGAAGTGTACCGTCAGAACTCAGGACAAGCATTGAAGTATTTTTTACGATTTTTCTTAATTTATTAAGATTGGCCTGAAAATCTCCGCCCCAGTCTGACTGCATATCGGAATACGAAAGATAAGGAAGGCCAAGGTTGGAAAATTCGATGGATGACTGGCCGGAAAGCCGTTGACAGACATAAGTTCGCAATACGATGGCAAATGCTTCAAGAAATGCTTCATTATCGTCAATAGAAGCCTGCCCCATTAACAGGCAGGGAAGAAATTCTTCCATATCATAGGTTTCCTTCGTATTTTCCGTGGTCAGAACAATGGAACGGCCCGAAGAGACAAAAGAAGTTTCCGGCCGGAAGCCTGATTTACTGCCAAAAACGAGAGTAATCACAGTTGGAAAACCGAAACAGAACAAGAGAATAAGCAGGGCAGAAAAGATTTTTTTCCGATAAATATGTCTGTGCATGTACACCTCCGTAAAAAACAAGCCATTTGGATTATTCTACTATATGTCCGGAGAAATAAAATGATGACACAAATAAGGCAATGACATCTGTCATTGCCTTAAGTTAAAGTTTTATAATCTAAGCAGCTTCGCCTGCGGGCGCTTTTTCCGGGAATAATTTCCCGAAGATGAATCTTACGACCGGACCGGCGAAGAAGATCTGCCATAAAAGTGCCATTGGGAAGTTTAAAACAGTGGTCTGGAACCATGCTGCGATCAGCTCTTTTCCAGGCTGTTTAAATAAAACGGTTGCGACCAGGCTCATGGTTGGACACATACATAAGACGATCATGCATGAGATGGTGAGTGTAATTACAAACGGACGATCGTTCGGTGTTACGATATGGAAAGCCATTGCTGTCGATAACTTTTCAACCACGAAAAATTCCAGGATAAAAGCAACCGGAAGCATAATGATAATCTCATGAAAAGCGAGAAGAAAGATTTCGTTCTTCATACCGCCCATATCCAGGCTGATGTTGTAGCAAATCATTCCATAGACCATAACGAAAGCCATGAGAATGGTAAAAATAATACTTTGTAATTTGTTCTTTGGCATAAGTTCCTCCTTAAAAACGGGTACAAAAAACACATGTGTGTTGTTCGTTATCAGCTGCACGCATGTGTCGTTTCCAATTATACCAAAGATTTATGTACATATTTTGTTGTTTTTTATGTTCTGCGGCTTCTGCCGACAATTAAGTATTATAACATAAATGGAAAAAAGATCAAGTAAAAAGGACAGGAAAAAATTCCCTGTCCCCAGATTTGTTAAAAATGCTATAGTTCTATATTTTTCCTGGCCACATTTGGTACAATGCCGCCTGCTTTTAAGAGATTAAATTAACCGAAATATCTCTTTAATAATCCTTCAAATGCTTTGCCATGTCTTGCTTCGTCCCTTGCCATCTCATGAACGGTGTCATGGATTGCGTCGAGATTTGCCTGTTTTGCTCTTACAGCAAGGTCAGTCTTTCCGGCAGTAGCACCATTTTCAGCAGCTACTCTTAATTCAAGGTTCTTCTTTGTGCTGTTTGTTACGACTTCACCTAATAATTCAGCAAATTTTGCAGCATGCTCAGCTTCTTCGTAAGCAGCTTTTTCATAATACATGCCTACTTCCGGATAACCTTCTCTGTAAGCAACTCTTGCCATCGCAAGATACATACCTACTTCGGAACATTCACCGTTGAAGTTTGCTCTTAAGTCTTCCTTAATATCTTCGCTGACATCTGCAGCTACACCTACAACATGCTCTGCAGCCCAGGACATTTCTTCGCCCTGTAATTCAAACTTATCAGCCGGTGCATGACAGACTGGACATTCAGCCGGTGCAGCATCTCCTTCGTGAACATAACCACATACTTTACATACATACTTTGCCATAATATTAATCTCCTTTTCTTTTAAAATATTTTATTTATAAGTATTATAAACAATAATGATAATGATTACTGTTTTAATATAACATAAATTTCAGATTAGGTCAAGAGATAAATAAAAAAATTTATCATTTATTCTGTCCGGCTTCACCAGCGGCAAGACAATGCCCGCAGATGCCGTAAAACAGCAGCTGGCTGCCGGTAACAACCCCGTTGAAATTATTTTCCTTCTTTAAGATATCATCGAGATGTACGGACTGCATGGAGAGATCCGTAATGCAGTGGCACTGGCTGCAAATAAAATGTGCGTGGGGAGAGGTGTCCCCGTCAAAATGATCGGAAGTGTCATTACAGCTTATCTTCAGAATAGAACCGTTTGTACTTAATTTTGTCAGGTTGCGGTAGACGGTTCCGAGACTCAGATTCGGCTGCTCTTCTTTTAAATGCTGATAAATCACCTCGGCGGTCGGGTGATCCTTGCGGGATTTCAGAAAATGAATGATGGCTTCCCGTTGTCTGCTGTATTTTGTTGTTCCCATAAAAATTCCTCCGGATAATAAATTTAAGATGCCAGGAGCAAAAACGTTCGTAAAATTATCATCATGTTAAATCCAGTATAACATATCACGGGAAGATGGCAAGAGGCAATTTTGGGTTTTGTCAGAACTGTTTTGTGAAAGTTATGTGAAAAATGCACTTTCTTCTTTTATTTTTTTTAAATTTGTGGTATAAAATTATAGGATATTATCAGATCAGATAAAATGAATGGGAATCTCAAAGAGTTTATATTAGTTTTTATTGAGAAAAGAAAGAGGTTAAGTAAAATGAAAAAGAGATTTATTGCTTTGGCACTCTGTGTCTGTACCGCATTTTCCATGGCGGCATGCGGAAAGGGAAAGACTGACACGAAGAGTTCAGAAGGAAGTATCAAGTTAGGAGAATATAAAGGGTACACCGTTGGCGAATCCGTTACACAGGTAGATTCAGCGGATGTTGACGAATATATTAATTCCATCCTGAAGATGTATTCTTCCACCAATGATGTGAAAGAAGGAACTACGGCAGAAGGCGATAAAGTAAATGTAACATATCGTGCAACCATGAACGGTGAGAGTGTGGAGGATTCCGCAGAAGGAAAGACGCAGACCATCGCACTTACCAGTGAAGGATTTGCCGTGGATGGATTTACGAATGGACTGATAGGAAAGAATGTTGGTGATACCGTAGAGATGGATCTGCAGTATCCGAGTGATTACACGGACAGCAACCTGGCAGGACAGCCGGTTCATTATTCCGTAACGATTAATTCCATCAGTGTAACATCTTTACCGGAATTTAATGATGACTTCGTATCCGAGCATTATTCCTTTGCAGGTTATACAACCGCAGCAGACTTTACGGAATTTATCAAACAGGAAATTTATTATATCCAGGTAAATAACATGATTTGGGATGATATTCTTGCGGCACAGACCGTAGAAAGTTATCCGGCAGATGAACTGAAGAGCTATGTTGACAGAAACAAATCACAGATTGAAAGTGCCATCACATCCTATGGATATACCATGGATGCTTATTATCAGGCACTTGGAAAGACCGAAGATGAGTTCAATTCAGAACTGGAAGATAAATGTAAAGAGATTGTGAAAGAAAAGATGTTTGTGCGTGCCGTAGCGGAAAAAGAAGGCATCAAATACAGTGAAGATGAAGCCACAAAATATGCGGCAATCTCAGGATTTACATCCGTGGATGACTTTAAGAAACAGTTAGAAGAGTACGGCGAAGAATTAGAATATTCTGTATTGTCCTATCAGGTACAGAACTTTATCTGTGACAGTGCAAAAATTGTTCCGGATGAAGAAACAACAGCAGGCGAGACGGCAGCTGCAGAAAGCACAACCGCAGCAGACACTGCCGAGACAACAGCTGAAGAAACAACTGCTGAAACCGCAGCAGAATAATTAATAACAGAATGGTCAGGACGGAAAGTCCCGGAACCGGTAAACAACATCCCCATGCAAAGCATGGGGGTGTTTTATGATATATCAGGGAAATCCCTGTTTAATAATTTTCAGATACAGGAGGAAAACAAATGCTAAAAACAATACTGGCTCAGGTCAGGCAGTACAAACTGGCGAGTATCCTGAGTATGGTCTTTGCGGCAGCGGAAGTAGTAATGGAAGTAATTCTTCCACTTTTGACAGCAGCAATTATTGACAAAGGCATCAGTGTAGGAGATATGGGAAAAGTCTATCTGTATGGCGGACTCATGATTCTGGCAGCACTGTTAAGCCTTTCCTTTGGTATCCTGGCCGGCAAATTCGCGGCACAGGCATCTACCGGTGTGGCATGCAATCTCAGGGATGCCATGTATGAGAATATTCAGACGTATTCATTTTCCAATATTGATAAATACAGTACCGCAGGTCTGGTAACAAGACTGACAACGGATGTGACAAATGTGCAGAATGCATACCAGATGATTATCCGTATGGGAATCCGAGCACCATTTACCCTGATTGCGGCATTGTTTATGTCGATGTTAGTCAGTGTGAAAATCAGTATGATTTTTGTAGTCGCTATTATCTTTCTTGGAATTGTACTGGCATTCATCATCAGTCATGCAACTCCGATGTTTGAGAAGGTATTCCGCAGATATGATGACTTAAATGCGAGTGTGCAGGAGAATATATCTGCCATCCGTGTGGTTAAGGCATTCGTCCGGGAAGATCACGAGAACCGGAAATTTACAACGGCGGCAGATAATATTTACAAAATGTTTGTCAAGGTAGAAAGTCTTCTGGCATTTAATAATCCGGCCATGATGATTACCGTATACGGAAGTATTCTGCTGATTTCATGGTTTGGTGCAAATATGATTACGGCAGGAAGCCTGACAACCGGTGAACTGACACAGTTATTCCAGTATGTCATGTCCATTATGATGAATCTTATGATGCTGTCCATGATTTTCGTCATGATTACCATGAGTGCGGCGAGCATCCGCCGTATTGCAGAAGTCATTGACGAACAGACGGATCTGATAAATCCGGAACATCCGGAATATGAAGTAAAAGATGGAAGTGTTGTCTTTGAACATGTAAACTTTGCATACAATAAGAAAAGCAGCAAACCTGTCCTTTCCGATATCAATTTAACGGTTCAGGCAGGTGAGACGATAGGTATTATCGGCGGAACGGGAAGTGCGAAATCCAGTTTTGTAAACTTAATCAGCCGTCTGTATGACGTAACGGAAGGAAGAATTCTGGTTGGTGGAAGAGACGTCCGTGAATATGACATAGAGAGCCTTAGAAATCAGGTATCCGTTGTACTTCAGAAGAATGAACTGTTCTCCGGCACGATTCTTGACAATCTCCGCTGGGGAAATGAAAATGCCACGGAAGAAGAATGTATCGCGGCATGTAAGATGGCATGTGCCGATGAATTTATCGAGAAGATGCCGATTAAGTACAATACATACATCGAGCAGGGCGGAAGCAATGTATCCGGCGGACAGAAGCAGCGTCTCTGTATTGCCAGGGCATTGTTAAAGAAACCGAAGATTCTGATTCTCGATGACTCTACCAGTGCGGTGGATACTGCAACCGATGCAAAGATTCGTAAGGCATTTGCGGAAGAAATACCGGATACCACGAAGTTTATTATTGCACAGCGTATTTCCAGTATTCAGGATGCAGACCATATCATTGTATTAGATGACGGAAAAGTTAATGGCTTCGGCACACATGAAGAACTGCTGGAAACCAATGAAATATATCGTTCCGTATACGAAGGCCAGACAAAAGGCGGCGGCGATTTTGATGAAAATTAGGAAAGGAGAATCGAGATGGCAGAAGAAAAGAAAGTAAAAGCTCCGGGTGGACCAGGTGGCCGTGGCCCGAAAGTAGAGAATCCTGGAAAAATATTCAAAAGATTATTCAGCTTTATGATGGAAAGTTATCGTATTCCATTCATTATCGTAGTGATTTGTATCATAGTTGCAGCATTTGCAAGTGTGCAGTCATCCATGTTTTCCAAAACACTGATTGACGAATATATTACACCGCTGCTCGGTGTGGACAATCCCGATTTTGGACCGCTGCTCAAAGGTCTTGCCAGCATTGCCTGTGTATATCTGGTCGGAATCGTTACATCCTACGTATATAACAGAATTATGGTAAATATTACACAGGGTACATTGCGTAATATCAGGGAGAAGATGTTCAAACACATGGAATCCCTGCCAATCAAATATTTCGATACACATGCACATGGTGATATCATGTCCATGTATACCAATGATATTGATACCCTGAGACAGTTAATCAGTCAGAGTATCCCACAGTTAATCAACAGTGTGATTACCATTGTCATGGTATTTATCAGCATGGTTATTTTAAGTATTCCGCTTACTATCCTGACACTGGTCATGGTTGCGGTCATGATGGTCTGCACCAGACATCTGGCAGGAAAGTCCGGAATGTACTTTGGAAAGCAGCAGAGAGACCTCGGAAAATTAAATGGTTATATCGAAGAAATGATGGGCGGACAGAAGGTAGTAAAGGTATTCTGTCATGAAGAAAAGGCACTGGAAGAGTTTCGTGAGTTAAATGAAAAACTCCGCGATAGTGCAAATAATGCCAATGCCTATGCGAATATCCTGATGCCTGTCAATGCACAGCTTGGAAATGTCAGCTATGTACTCTGTGCTGTAGTCGGAGCAATCCTTGCCATAGGCAGCGGTTCCGGGGTGGTTACCGTCGGAACACTGGTTGCATTCCTGCAGTTAAACAAGAGTTTCAACATGCCGATTACACAGGTCAGCCAGCAGTTAAACAGTGTGGTTATGGCGATGGCAGGTGCGGAAAGAATCTTCAATCTGCTCGATGAACAGCCGGAGACCGACGAGGGAACGGTTACACTGGTCAATGTGCAGGAAGATGCACAGGGAAATCTTGTGGAATGTGAAAAATGTACCGAAGAATGGGCATGGAAGACTGTCGATAAGGAAACCGGCAAGCCAAAGCTTGTGAAGCTGGAAGGCGACGTAGAATTTAAGGGTGTTGACTTCGGTTATACGGATGAAAAGATTGTATTGCATGATATCAAGATGTTTGCAACTCCTGGACAGAAGCTCGCCTTCGTCGGAAGTACCGGTGCAGGAAAGACAACCATCACCAACCTGATTAACCGTTTTTATGATATTCAGGACGGTAAAATCTGTTATGACGGTATCAACATCAACAAGATAAAGAAAGCAGATTTGAGAAGAAGTCTTGGTATCGTTCTTCAGGATACCCACTTATTTACGGGAACTGTTATGGAAAACATCCGTTATGGCAAGCTGGATGCAACGGACGAAGAATGTATCGCAGCAGCAAAGCTTGCAAATGCAGACAGCTTTATCACCAGACTGCCGCAGGGTTATAATACCATGCTGACCGGCGACGGTGCAAATCTGTCACAGGGACAGAGACAGCTGATTGCCATCGCAAGAGCAGCAGTGGCAGATCCACCGGCACTTATTCTTGATGAGGCAACCTCCAGTATTGATACCAGAACAGAAGCACTGGTTCAGAAAGGTATGGACGGACTGATGGAAGGCAGAACAACCTTTGTCATTGCACATCGTCTGTCAACCGTAAGAAACAGTGACTGTATCATGGTTCTCGAACAGGGAAGAATCATCGAGCGTGGAAACCATGAACAGCTCATGGCAGAAAAAGGAAGATATTATCAGTTATATACCGGATCTATCGCATAAAAAAACTCCCGCGGAATTTTCCGCGGGAGTTTTTTATGCAACAATATTTCCCTTTGTATCAATCGTTACAACCCGAAGCGGAATGTCTTTCCCGCTTGCTTTTATGGCAGTTTTTATGGCATATTCCAGTCCGCCGCAGCATGGCACGATCATGCGGGTAACGGTAATACTTCTGATTTCATTTCCGGCAAAAATTTCCGTGAGTTTTTCAGAATAATCGATGGCATCCAGCTTCGGACATCCGATTAAAGTAACACGTCCGCGCAGGAAATCCTGATAAAAGGTTGGATGTGTGAATGCAGTACAGTCTGCCGCAATCAGTAAATCAGCCTGATGGAAATAAGGTGCTGTTACCGGGGCGAGTTTAATCTGTACCGGCCAGTTTTTCTTATTCAGTAAAACGGCATCTTCATCATAAGCGAGAGCTTCTCTTTCTTCAAAAGAAATCGCATTCATCGGACAGGCAGGAAGACAGTTTCCCAGTCCGTCACAGTAATCATCGCGCAGCAGTACAGCCTTGCCGTGGCGAAGTCCAATCGCCTGCTCATGACAGGCATTGACACAAAGTCCGCATCCGTTACATTTTTCAGTATCTATTTTTATAATTTTACGAATCATAAGAGTACCTCTTTCCTGTTTTTAAATTCACAACTTTCCCGTTCATTTTAGCAGAAAAGAAGAAAAAAGTATGTTGTTTTTACAACGAAATGGAAGGATTTGTGTCTTGACAACAGAGAGGAGATGGTACAGAATGGAATCAGAATTAATTAAAGAGGTGAACGCGATGGAGGTTTTACAGAAATCAAGATTGTTCCAGGGAATGAGTCCGGAGGAGATAAACGGGGTGTTTGGCTGCATGGATGCGAAGGAGCAATGCTATGAAAAGGGCAGTTTTATTGTGAATCAGGGGGACAGAATGACACAGCTGTATGTTGTGGTAAAGGGCATGGTGCATATCATCAAATCGGATTACTGGGGAAACCAGACGATTATGTCGGAGGCAGGGCCTGGGGAAATCTTCGGGGAGGCATATGCATGTGCGGGGGCAGAGTCCCAGGTGGCAGTCCGGGCGGTGGAAGATACTGCGGTATACCGTCTTGACGTTCATAAAATATTAACAGTATGTCCGTCATCCTGTGCCTGCCATAACCGCATGATTACAAATCTGGTATCTGCAATGGCACAGAAAAATATTCTTCTGACAGAGAAGATCGAGCATATGTCGCAGAGGACGACCAGAAAGAAACTGCTCTCCTATCTGTCGGCACAGGCACAGAAAACCGGTAAGGTCAGCTTTACCATTCCGTTTAACCGGCAGGAACTTGCGGATTACCTGTCTGTTGACCGGAGTGCCATGTCAGCGGAACTCTCAAGGCTGAAAGAGGAAAATATACTTGATTATCACAAAAATTATTTCATTTTCCGGTAGAACAATACCGGAATGAAACGCATATTAGGGCAAAATGTACAGAATTGAACTCTTAAAATATGAATATTTCATGAATAAATTGTGCATATTCACGAAAAAAACATTGACTATTGCATTACTGTAAAAAATATACTATGATAGCGGCATAAGGGAGTGATAAATGTACAAAAATATAACAGAAGGAGGATAGAAGAAATTATCTATGTACAAATATCACAATGCAAAAGTGTATAATAACTAGATAATTGTGAAAGGTAACTGTGAAAGGGGATTGAAACAGAGACTAAAATGTATTGGAAAGGAAGCTTAGTAATGAGAGTTCAATCACAGAGAAAGCATGGCAGAAAAGCTGCAGCTTTAGTAATGGCAACAGTGTTCGCATTCTGCGGATTACAGCCGGGAAGTATAGCAATGGGGGCAGCAAGTTCATCAGGCACATCAGCCACAACAAGGATATCAGTTCATGATCCATCCGTATTTTATGATTCATCCAATGGAAAATATTATATTTATGGTTCGCACATGGCACAGGCATCGTCCACAGACCTTAGAAGCTGGTCGGCGGAAGGAACGCAGGGATATACCAATAATACCGTGTATGCAAGTGAGAATGTAGAAGGAGTTTACTATATTCAGAATAAATACAGCGGATTATACCTGGATATTGAAAACGGATCTTCCAGCAATGGAGCAAATGTGCGCCAGTGGTCATACAATGGATCCGATGCACAGAAGTTTAAATTCGTATCGCTTGGGGACGGATATTATTACATACTGACCGGTGCGTCCGGTTATAAGAGCTGCCTGGATGTGGACAGCGGTTCAGCAAGTGACGGGACAAACATCCTCCAGTGGGAATACTGGGGTGGAGAGATGCAGAAATACCGCATTGTCCAGCAGCCGGATGGCACTTATGCAATTCTTACAAAAGCAAGTGGATGCAGTTCAGGACTGGATGTATATGACTGGTCATCGGAAGCCGGAGGAAATATCAATGAATGGAATTACTGGGGCGGAGAATGCCAGAAATGGAATCTCGTAGAAGCAGAGAAAAACAGTGGAAGTACAACTTCAGCAAAAGGAGAAGCCTTAGAAGATGCACTTGCATCCTCTTTCCTCTGGGCAGGATATAATGATTCGGACTGCTCCGGCGGATATGGGGTATGGGCACCGGATATTATTTATAATCCTTCCTATGTATGGAATGATGGAAGTAAAGGTGCATACATGATGTACTACTGTACTTCATCCACATACATCCGTTCCTGTATCGGATATGGTGTGTCAAAGTCAGCACAGGGACCGTTCTCCTATGTAGATACCGTGATTTATTCCGGATTTACCAAAGGGGACAACAATGTGACCACTACCTCATCACTCGGAACAAAAACTGTAAATACAAACTATGCAAATACAAATATTCCGAAGTTAATCAGTGAGGGCAGATTAAGCTCAACAAGAAGCGGCTGGTTTAATAGTGCAGGAAATTACAACAATTCCTTATTCCCGAACGCAATCGATCCAACCGTATTATTTGATGCAAGCGGAAATCTCTGGATGACTTACGGCTCCTGGTCAGGCGGAATCTATATTCTGCAGCTTGATCCTGCTACCGGTCAGCCAATCTATCCAAAGACAAACAGAGGCAACACGGACGGATATTTTGGAACAAGAATTGCCGGAGGCTATGGAAAATCAGGAGAAGCACCATACATTTTATACGATTCAGAAAGCGGATATTATTATTTATATGTAACTTACGGATGGCTGGGTGTAGACGGCGGATATCATATCAGAATGTACCGTTCCAAAACCATTAACGGAAACTATGTGGATGCAGCAGGAAATTCAGCTATCTTCTCATCTTCTACAAGCCAGGCAACCAGAGGAATCAAGGTATTTGGAAATTATGATTTCTCCACATTAAGTACGGACGGTTATAAGTCCGGCGGACACAATTCCGCAATCATTGACACGGATGGACAGAGATATCTGGTATATCACACAAGATTTAACGGTGGAACAGAATACCATGAAGTGCGTGTGCATCAGCAGTTCTTAAATGAGGACAACTGGCCGGTAACAGCGGTTTATGAATATCTGGGAAGCAGTATTTCAAAGACTGGTTACAGTACATCCGATATGACAGGAACATATGAATTTGTAAATCATGGTACGGATGCATCCACCAAAAATGTAGGCATGTTAACGACACAGTCCGTTACCTTAAATAGTAACGGCACGATCAGCGGGGATTGCACCGGAACATGGAGCTACACAGCAGGAACTTATTATTGCCAGATGAAGATAAATGGTGTAGTATACAAGGGTGTATTTTACAAACAGAAGGATGAATCTGCAAGCCATAAAGAAGTGATGACATTCTCACTGATTGGAAAAAATAATGAAACCATCTGGGGAACAAAGACAACCGCATCACTTTCCAGCGTAGAAGGAACATTCTATATTAAAAACGCATTTTCCGGATTATATCTGGATGTAGCAGATGGCAGCAGCAGTAACAATGCAAATATACAGCAGTGGGCATTTAATGGATTTGATGCACAGAAGTTTAAGATTGTATCGAATGGAAATGGATATTACCATATTCTGACCGGTGCATCCGGTTATACCAAATGTGTGGACGTAGCAGGAAAGAAAGCTACGGATGGCGCAAATATTCTCCAGTACACATATAAGGGAAGCACAAACCAGCAGTACAAGATTGAACTGCAGTCCGATGGAACTTATGCCCTGCTGACAAGAGCAAGCAACTGTGCATCCGGTCTGGATGTATATGCATGGAGTACGGAATCAGGCGGTAATATTAACCAGTGGAATTACTGGGGCGGACAGTGCCAGAAGTGGATACTGGAACCGGCCGGCTGATCGATGATATACAGTCAGCAAGGAGATTAGGATAAGATGGAAAGACAGATTCACAGTATGGATGAGATATCGGACGGTAAGTTATATGGTCTGAATGATATGGTCAAGGCGGATTGTCAGGATTGCCGGGGATGTTCGGCGTGCTGCCGCGGCATGGGAAATACGATACAGCTGGATCCTTTCGATATCTGCAGGATGGAAAACGGACTTGGAAAAGTTTTTGAAGAACTTTTACAGGAATCTGTGGAACTGACGGCAGTGCAGGGAGTGATTCTTCCGAGTATCCGGATGAATGGTACAGAGGAGAAATGCAGCTATCTGAACGCAGAGGGAAGATGTACGATTCATCCGTTCCGTCCAGGCATATGCCGGCTGTTTCCACTGGGAAGGATCTACGAAAATGGTGGATTCCAGTATTTTCTGCAGACCGGGGAATGCCGGATGGAGAACAGGACGAAGGTAAAAGTCCGGAAATGGATCGATACCGGAGATTTAAAACGATACGAGAAATATATCTGTGACTGGCATTATTTTATCAAAGAACTGCAAAACCGGTGTATGACAGGCGAGGAAGGCTATATGAAGAAGGTCAGCATGACAGTGCTGCAGGTATTTTATCTCACACCATATGATGGAAATCTGGATTTCTATGAACAGTTTTACGACAGAATGAATGTCTGCCAGAGAGAACTGGAAATATAAAAACAAAACACAACAGGGCCATGCCATACCGGCATGGCTGTCTGTGTTTCTTTAAAAAATCTTGACTTTTATACTTAAACCAACTAAACTATAAAAGTTGCGATAGTTTTAAGTATAAAGGAGAAATATGGAATTATTAAATTTAGAAGAAGATATCATTGACAAGAGAATTGTAAGAGCAGTAAAAGAAATGGGATTTAAGCAGTTTTCCCCGATTCAGGAGCAGTCCATTCCTGAAATCCTCAAAGGTAAGGATGTAATCGGACAGGCACAGACCGGAACAGGAAAAACAGCAGCGTTTGGTATTCCACTTCTGCAGATGATTGATCTGGAAGTAAAGGGAACACAGGCACTTGTGCTTTGCCCGACCAGGGAGCTTGCCATGCAGGCGGCAGAAGAAATCAGAAAATTCGCAAAATATATGTCAGGAATCCGTGTACTGGCAGTATACGGTGGACAGGAGATATATAAACAGATCAAGGCATTAAAAGGAAATGTACAGATTATTGTAGGAACTCCAGGACGTGTCATGGATCATATGAGAAGACATACGATAAAACTGGACAATCTCCAGATGGTAGTATTAGATGAAGCAGACGAGATGTTAAACATGGGATTCCGTGAGGATATGGAGCAGATTCTTTCCCAGATCAAACAGGAACATCAGACCGTTCTGTTTTCAGCAACCATGCCAAAGGCAATTCTGGATATTACTGGACAGTTCCAGGATCATCCGATTCTGATCAAAACAGTGAAGAAGGAATTGACGGTACAGGCAATTAAGCAGTGCTATTATCAGGTCAGAAAAGAAGATAAGAAGGAAGCGACGGCACGTTTGTTGGAATATTATGCACCAAAGCGCACGCTGGTATTCTGTAATACAAAAAGAATGGTGGAAGAACTGGCAGAAGATTTGAAGAAACGTGGATTTTTTGCAGAAGGACTTCACGGCGATCTGACACAGAATGTCAGGGACAGAGTCATGGATTCATTCAAGAACGGAACTACACAGGTATTGATTGCGACAGATGTAGCAGCGAGAGGAATCGATGTGGACGATGTGGAAGCCGTTATTAACTTTGACGTACCACAGGATATTGAATACTATGTACACAGAATCGGAAGAACAGGAAGGGCAGGACGCTCCGGACGTTCCTTTACACTGGTGGTAGGAAAAGAAATCTACAAGATTCGTGATATTGAAAAAATCTGTAAATCAAAGATGAATGAGAGAACCATTCCGGCAGCATTAGATATTGAGATGGTAAAAGCAAAGAAGATTCTGAATGATGTTTCAGCGGTTATGAATGAGAAAAACCTTAGAGATACCACAAAGATGATCGAGGCACGAATGGCAGAAGAAAACTGCACTGCACTGGAACTGGCAGCAGCATTTCTGAAGCTTCATCTTGGCGAAGAAAAAGAAGACATTCCGGTTGATAAGTACATGGCAAAGAAAAAAAATGTAAAATATCATGACGGATGGGAGTCAGGAAAGAGAAGAAAAGATGGAAAAAGAGGGGTTCCTTTTTATGCAATGAAAAAGAAGAGAAACTCTGGAAAGAGAGGAAGTTTTGAGAAGAAAGTGGAAAGAAGCCGTTAGTTTTCTTATGACTGCCGTTATGATGCTAACGGCAGTGGGTTTTACAACAGACACAACTGCACAGGCGGCAGATTTTGCAACGGGAAGTAAAGTAAGCAGAACAACTGCGAGAGTGGCAGTGCATGATCCGAGTGTTGTGGACGGACAGGACGGATATTATTATATCTTTGGTTCACATATGGCATGGGCAAGATCAAAGGATTTGCTGAACTGGTCCACATTTACTACTAACATCAACAGTAATTACCGCACGATTTTTGCAATACCGGGAAACTGGGCAGCAAGAGGCGGCGGAAGCTATGATATCAGTGGAAATCTCTGGGCACCGGATGTTATTTACAATAAGAAGATGGGAAAATGGTGTATGTACATGAGTGTGAACGGAAATGACTACTGTTCTTCCATTGCACTTGCAACCGCTGATAAAATCACAGGTCCGTATACCTATCAGGGAACCGTTGTATATTCCGGTTTTACAAACAGTTCTTCCAGAAGTTATACTTATACGGATTATCAGAAAGCAACGGGCAGCACGAATATTAGCCGGTATCTTTCCGGCGGTAACTGGAATCTGCAGTATGGAACAAATGCCATTGATCCATGTGTCATCTATGATGAAAACGGCGATTTATGGATGTCATATGGTTCCTGGTTTGGCGGCATTTATATGCTGAAACTGGACGAATCCACAGGACTGAGGGATTATTCCTATACCTATACAACGAAAGCAAACAAATCCGATGCATATATGGGGCTGAAGCTTGCAGGCGGTTACGGACAGTCCGGGGAAGGCTCTTATATCGTGCATGATGAAGAAAGTGGATATTATTATTTATATCTTTCTTATTGTGGATTAAATGCTACGGATAATTTTTCCGGATATCATCTGAGAATGTACCGTTCAAAGGATATCAAAGGACCTTATACGGATGCGGCTGGCAATAATGCGATATATACTTCTGCATCAGAAAATCAGTCCGTACACGGGATCAAATTATTTGGAAATTATGCATTCAGTTCGCTGGGTGGAAATGGTGAAAACAGTGCAAACGGCTATATGTCCGGCGGGCATAACTCTGCATTTATTGATGATGACGGGAATCATTTCCTGATTTATCATACCCGATTCAATGTCAGTCAGGAATGGCATGAAGTGCGCGTGCATCAGCAGTTCCTGAATGAGGACGGATGGCCTGTGACGGCACCATATGAGTATCAGGGAAGTAAAATCAGCGAAACAGGATATTCACGGGATGAAATAGCAGGATGTTACGAAATTATTAACCATGGACTTGCAGCAACAACAGAATACACCGGAATGCTGGAAACGAAAAAAGTAATCCTTCTTGGAAACGGCACGATTGCCGGTGATGTGAGCGGAAGCTGGAGTGAAAAAGAAGGCAGCTATTATGCAACGATGAATGTAGATGGTGTGGAATACAAAGGTGTATTTTTCAAACAGTATGATGAATCTGCTTCCCATAAAGAAGTAATGACATTTTCCCTGATTGGAAATGATAATACATCCGTCTGGGGAAGTAAAATCTCCGGAAATACCACATTGATCAAGCAGGGAATTGATACATTGTTTGCAGGAAGTGTGACAGGAAATATCGAAATTCCATCTTTTGGGGAAAATAAAGTAACATTTTCCACTGATTCGGAATATCTGAAAGTAAATGATGACGGAACAGAGCTGGTTTATTCGGCACCGGAGAAAGATACCGCTGTTACCGTGACGGCGAAGATTGCCGCAGGCAGCAGCACCATCAGTTATTCTGTAAAAACACTGGTAAAGGGTTATCAGAATACCGATATGACAGAACAGCTTCTGGCATATTACAGTTTTGATGGGGCTTCCATCGGGGAAGATGCTTCCGGGCAGAAGAATCATCTGACCGCATACAATACAACAAAGACAACTGACAGTGAAAGAGGCAGTGTGGCATATTTTAATGGAAATAATGCTTATATGAAGCTTCCGTCATCTGTGACAGATACGGACAGCTTTACCTTCATGGCATGGGTAAAATCTTCCGAGAACCGTTCCTGGGAGAGAATCTTTGATTTTGGTGACGGAGAAGGTAATTCACTGTTCCTAACCACGCACGGCTATACACCGGAATGCGTGCGTGCAAGTTATGCCGTAAACAGCGAGGAAATAAAAGCAGATTCCGACAGTATTCTGACTACCGGACACTGGGTAAATCTTGCAGTAACCATAGATGCAGTCAATAAAAAGATGGCATTATATATCAATGGAGAATTCGTCAGCCAGACAGCATTGACATCCAATCTTACCGACAGCTTTAAAGGTACGAAAAATTATCTTGGAAAAAGCCAGTATGATGCAGATGTAAACTTCAGGGGATATATGGATGATGTGGCAATATTTTCCAGTGCGTTAAGCAGTCAGGAAATCAAAACATTTATGGCAGATGCCACGGACAAAGAGGTAAAAACAGTGGATCAGAAAGGCACGTTCCTTTCCGTAGCATCCGGCAGTTATCTGGATTTCGGCAGTACGGATGTAAGTTCTGCAAATCCAGCCATTGCATATGTATGTAAAGATGGTACGGTCAGAGCCGTATCGGACGGCGATGTCAAGATAACGGCAGGCGGACATACCATGAAACTGCGTGTCGAGAAGCAGACGGGAATCAACTACGGCGATGTCAACCAGGACGGCAGTATCGATGTACTGGACATGGAAGATATCCAGAAAGACCTTCTCGGAATCCGCAGCCTTACCGGACAGGCAAGAAAAGCTGCAGGACTGGACAGTTCCGATGGAACATTAAGTGTACTGGATATGGAAATTATCCAGAAACATCTGCTGGGAATCGGATGGATCCTGGAATAGAATATTGAGATATAAGAAAAAGAGTCATCCCTGGATGACTCTTTTTTTCGCGAAAATATCTATATTTCCTAATGTTTTAATTTCCCTAAGAATTCCCTCATTCTGGTGTGTTCGGACTGGAAGACTTCTTCCGGTGTGCCTTGTACGGCGATGACCCCTTTGTCCATGAAAATAATGCGGTCAGAGATATTTCTGGCAAATTCCATTTCGTGGGTAACGATTACCATGGTCATTTTTGTCTCGGCAAGGGATTTGATGACCTTTAAGACTTCACCGGTCAGCTCCGGATCCAGTGCGGAGGTCGGTTCATCGAAGAACAGTACCTTTGGATTTAAGGCAAGGGCTCTTGCGATGGCAACACGCTGCTGCTGTCCGCCGGAAAGCTGACATGGATAATAGTCCGCTTTGTCGGCAAGTCCCATTTTATCCAGCAGTTCCATGGCTTCTTTTTTGGCCTCTTCTTTGGGACGTTTCTGAACGTGTATCGGTGCGTCCATGACATTTTTTAATACGGAAAAATGCGGAAACAGGTTAAAGTTCTGGAACACCAGACCAAAGACACTCTTGATTTCATTCAGTTTCGCATTTTTTGCATATACAGTCTTTCCGTTTACGATTGTGGCTGCGGATTCCCCAATAAAGGATAAATCACCACAGTCCATGGTTTCTAACAGGGTCGCACAGCGAAGCAGTGTGGACTTGCCCGAGCCGGAAGGACCGATGATGGACACTACTTCGCCCTGATTCACCTGAAAAGAGATATCTTTTAATACTTCCAGGTCATCAAAGGATTTTTTTACATGATTCATTTCAAGATATACCATAACATCCTCCTAGCGGTAATAACTCATACGCTTTTCGATTCTTTCCATAATGAAAGATACGAGAAGATTAAATACATAGTAAAATACGGCTGCAATTGCAAACGGCATCAGCGTGGTCTGTTTTGCTGCAATCTGCTTGGCAATACTGAACATTTCCAGATAAGACAGTGAAAAAGCCAGTGAAGTATCCTTAACCAGAGTAATGATTTCATTTGTTACTGATGGAAGAATCATCTTGATAACCTGTGGAAGAATAATCTTTACAAAGGTCTGAACCTTGTTATAGCCGAGCATTTCCGCCGCCTCGTACTGTCCCTTCGGCATGGCTTCAATACCGGAACGGTAAATTTCTGCAAAATAGGCGGAATAATTAATCACAAAGCCGACAATGATTGCCGGATATCTCCAATTTCCGATGGACCAGCCGAACAGGTAGTAAGGGAAGAAATATACGACCATCAGCTGCAGCATCAGAGGTGTGCCACGCAGTACGGAAATATAAAATTTTGTAAAATATTTAACTGGTTTTATTTTGGACATTCTGCCAAAAGAAACCAGAAGTCCGAGGGGCATGGAAAAAATCAGTGTCAGAAAAAATATCCCAATCGAACGGCCCATGCCTATTGCCATCTGGGAGAGCATTATTGAAAAAGTCATAATAAAACTCCTTTAATTTTCCAGGCAGACCATATCGCTTAATTCATATTTTTCTGCCAGTTTATCAAATGTACCATTTTTCTTTAAAGTGTGAAGTGCTTCATTTACTTCCTTGCACAGGCTGTCATTGCCCTTCTTGAAGCCGATGGCATATTTTTCTGCATTTAAGTGTTCATCCAGAATGATGTATTTGTCATTGCCGCGGGATTTGATCTGGTACTGTGCAACACCGATATCCATGGCGATCGCATCGACAGAGCCTGCTTCCAGTTCCACAAAAGCCGTGTTGTAATCGGCAAACTCCTGCAGTGTCTTAAAAGTATCTGCCAGTGCCTTCTGACCACCATCCTCGGAGCTTTCCAGTACATCAAGTGCGGCAGAAGCAGCCTGTACACCAACGACTTTTCCTTTTAAATCCGTAAGCTTTGTAATATCAGCAGATTTCTTTGTAACAATTACCTGGCTGTTATCCACATAGGCATCGGACCAGGTATAAGAATCCTCTCTGCCGTTCATGGTAAATCCATTCCAGATACAGTCAATCGAACCGGAATTTAATTCGTTATCCTTATTATCCCATACAATCGGCTGCTTCTTCAGCTTCCAGCCCTTTAAGTCGCAGACAGCCTGTGCCAGTTCCAGGTCAAATCCGGTGTAGTCCCCATTGTCATCCATATATCCGTAAGGCGGATACTCAGCATCGAATCCTACCGTAAAAGTCTTGCTGCCGGACTTATCGCTATCCTTGCCGCAGCCGGTAAATAATGCTGCCGTCATTGTCAGTGCCAGTATACCGCATAAAAATTGTTTCTTCATATTATAGTACCTCTTTTCCTTTTTCTGATACAACATTGCCTGTTTCAGGCAATAGTATAATCTTAGCATACCGCCTGTTTTGTGTCAACAAAGTAATTCGTTAATATGCTAAATTGCTTTATAAAATTTAACACAGATTTAAAAAAAAAAAGATTGACGAAGAAAATATTTTGTGTATAATAATATCGTTTGGTTTAGTGCTACTAAACTTTGGGTTTACTATATGGTGCATCTGTGGAAATGCAGAGATTGCGAGGAAACTATTATGGATATAGGAAAAAAACTTAAGGGATTAAGGATAATGAAGAACCTTACGCAGGAAGAACTTGCGGACAGAGCTGAATTGTCCAAAGGATTTATTTCGCAGATTGAAAGGAATCTTACCTCCCCGTCTATTTCGACACTGATGGACATTCTGCAGTGTCTGGGAACGGATTTAAAGGAATTTTTCAGTGATTCGGAGGATTCCCAGATTGTATTCCGGAAAAACGATTATTTTGAGAAAACGGACGCGGAATTAAAGAATACCATTCAGTGGATCATTCCCAATGCCCAGAAAAATATTATGGAACCGATTCTTCTGACACTTGAGAAAGGCGGACAGACTTATCCGGACAATCCCCATGAGGGGGAAGAGTTCGGTTATATATTATCGGGAAGTGTGGAGATACATATCGCCAGCCAGGTATTTAAGGCAAAGGCGGGAGAATCCTTTTATTTTCAGCCGAAATACAAGCATTACATTGCATCGCCAAATGGTGCGAGGCTGATATGGGTAAGTTCTCCGCCGAGTTTTTAGACGACGGGACAGACAGAGCAGACATGGAGGAATTATGCATAGCAATAGTAATAAAATAATTGAATTAAAACATTTAACCAAGAATTTTGGGGAACAGCAGGTTTTAAAAGGAATTGACTTAAATATATATGAAAATGAATTTCTGACACTCTTAGGTCCGAGTGGATGCGGAAAGACCACGACACTCCGTATCATTGCCGGATTTGAAGAGCCCAGCGGCGGAGAAGTGCTTTTCCACGGAACGGACATATCCAGAGTGCCGGCATTCAAGCGTGAGATAAACACGGTATTTCAGAAGTATGCCCTGTTTCCGTTCCTGAATGTATATGATAATGTAGCATTTGGATTAAAAATCAAGAAAAAAGATAAAAAAGAAATAGATGAGAAAGTTAAGAAAACTTTGAAACTGGTAGGACTGGAAGGGTTTGAGAAACGCAATGTAACCCTGCTTTCCGGCGGACAGCAGCAGCGTGTAGCCATTGCGAGGGCATTGGTCAATGAACCGAAGGTACTGCTTCTGGATGAACCACTCGGAGCATTGGATGCAAAACTCAGAAAAGAAATGCAGACAGAGCTGAAAAAGATTCAGAAAGAAGTCGGAATTACCTTCATCTTCGTCACACACGATCAGGAAGAAGCACTATCCATGTCAGATACGGTCGTAGTCATGAATGAAGGAATTATCCAGCAGATCGGCAGTCCGGTAGACATTTACAATGAGCCGGAAAACCGTTTCGTTGCAAGTTTTATCGGAGAATCTAATATCATCGAAGATGCAGTAATGAAAAAAGACCTTCTGGTGTCTTTCGATGGATTTGATTTTGAATGTGTGGACAAAGGCTTCAAGGACAACGAAGAAGTCGAAGTGGTATTAAGACCGGAAGATATTGATATCGTGGATGTGGAACACAGCAAAATCAAGGGAACGGTAAAATCCATCATCTTCAAGGGTGTCCATTATGAAATCGTGGTAGAAACAAAGGACAGGGATTATCTGATTCATACAACCGATTATTTTGAAGCAGGGCTGAATGTGGGACTTACCTTCGGACCGGAAGATATCCATGTTATGTATAAAATGCAGTAAAGACTGAGTTGGAATTACCTAAATGGAATTAAAATGTGAAAGGAGCAGAAAATGAAACATTATGTAAAACTGGTGCGTCCATACCTGGTATGGTCCATGCTTATGGTTGTAATCCCTTTGCTGCTTATTGTGATTTACTCTGTGACCACGGGTGGAAATACACTGGTAAATATCCAGTTTACCCTGACGAATTTTAAAAAGTTTGCAGAACCGATTTATCTGCAGGTGTTTATTAAATCATTCCAGATAGGACTGGTTACGGTATTCTTCTGTTTTTTGCTCGGATATATACTGGCATATAATATCTGTAAGTTCAGTGAGAGAGCACAGAGCTTTATGATTCTGCTGGTAACCATTCCGATGTGGATTAATACCTTATTAAGAACCTATGCGTGGATAAGTATTCTGTCAGACAATGGAATTGTGAATACCATACTGGAAAAATTCGGACTGGATCCGATAACCTTTATGTATACGGATTTTGCTGTTATCATCGGCATGATCAGCGATTTCCTGCCGTTTATGGTTATTCCGATCTATACTTCACTGAGCAAAATAGATCATTCGCTGATTGAGGCGGCACATGATCTGGGTGCGAATAATGTACAGACATTTTTTAAAGTAGTATTCAAATTATCCATACCGGGTGTGGTAAATGGTGTTATGATTACATTTTTATTATCCGTATCAACATTCGTTATCCCGAAACTTCTCGGTGGCGGGCAGTATATGTTAATCGGAAATCTTATTGAAAACCAGTTTATTTCCGTTGGAAACTGGAACTTCGGAAGTGCCATTTCACTGATTCTTGCAGTGGTTATCCTGATCGCAATCACTGTTATGAGAAAACTGGATCCGGATGATTCCAAGGAGGAGTAGCAGATGAATGAAAAGAGAGAAAAGAAAGAGAAAAAGAAAATCGGTGCGGGATTATATATAGCACTCTGCTTTTTATTCCTGTATCTTCCGATCCTTGTAACCATGATATTTTCCTTTAATTCTTCCAAATCACTGACCAGATTTGAAGGATTCTCCATGCAGTGGTATGAAAGGCTGTTTTCCGATTCAGAAATTATGGGTGCGGTATATGTATCCTTATCCATTGCCGTCATTGCAACCCTGATTTCTACTATATTGGGAACAATTACGGCGATCGGACTGTCAAAGAGCAGGAAAATAATCAAAGAGATTGTTGTAAATGTCAATAATGTACCGATTATGAATCCGGATATTGTCACGGCGATCGGACTTATGATACTGTTTTCTTCCATGAAAATAGAAAAAGGATATGTAACCATGCTTCTGGCGCATATTGCATTCTGCACCCCATATGTGATAACAAGTGTTTATCCGAAGGTAAGAAATCTCGATCCGAGCCTTGCAAATGCGGCGATGGATCTGGGAGCGACACCATTCCAGGCACTGACTAAAGTAATTCTTCCCATGATAAAAGAAGGAATCTTTGCAGGAGTGCTTCTGGCATTCACAATGTCCTTTGATGACTTTGTGATTTCCTATTTTGTAACCGGAAATGGGGTAAAGAATATTTCCATTATTGTATACAATATGACAAAGCGTACAAACCCGACCATCAATGCATTATCTACTATAGTAATACTTGTAATTATGGTAACACTGGTAATTGTAAATGTAGTACCTGTACTGGCAAAACGTCGTGCGAAGAAGAAGCTTGCACTTGAAATGCAGCAGGTAAAGAAATGAGAAAAAGGAGAATTACAATGAAAAAGTTTATAACTGTTTTTGGACTGCTGGCGGTATCAGCACTGGCACTTACCGGATGCGGAAAATCAAAGGAAACACTGAAAATATACAATGCAGGGGAATATATTGATACCAGCCTGATCAGTAAATTTGAAAAAGCAAATAAATGCAAGGTTGTGTATGAAACATTTGATTCCAATGAAACCATGTATACAAAGATTATGAGCGGAGAGAACTATGATGTCTTAGTTCCTTCTGATTACATGATAGAACGCCTGATAAAAGAAGACAAGCTTGAGAAGATAGACTGGGATAAGATTACAAACAAAGATAATCTGAATCCGGACACACTAGGTCAGGCATACGATCCGAATCAGGAATATGCAGTTCCGTATTTTTATGGAACAGTCGGAATCCTCTATGACACAACGGTTGTGGACGAAAAAGATCTTGCAGACGGATGGAACCTGCTGAATAATACAAAATACAAGGATAATATCTATATGTATGATTCCGAGAGGGATTCCTTTATGATAGCATTAAAGGCTCTGGGATATTCCATGAATACAACGGATAAATCAGAGATAGACCAGGCATACCAGTGGCTGATTGAGCAGCGTGACAGTATGAATCCGATCTATGCAGGCGATGATGTGATTGATAACATGATCTCCGGAAATAAGGCGATGGCAGTAGTATATTCCGGAGACGGAGCATATATTATGTCAGAAAATGATAAGCTGGATTTCTTTGAGCCGGAAGAGGGAACAAACACATGGTATGATGCCATGGTTATCATGAAAGGAACGAAACATTCCGAACTGGCACATAAATTTATCAATTTCATGCTTGATAACGACAATGCGGCAGCGAATTCTGCGGAAGTCGGATATACTTCACCAGTGACAAAAGCATATGAGCAGATGAAATCCGAAGATTATAAGGGAATTGATGCTTATGCACCGAATACCGGCAATGAGAAAAATGAAGTGTTCCGGTATCAGGATACCGAAATTAAACAGTACTTTGCAGATTTATGGACAAAAGTAAAGGCATACTAGGTGGGATATGGCTCAGCAGAATACAATTATACTAGAAAATAATCTGAAGATTACATTTATTTATCACAGCGGTTTTGCAGTGGAGACACCGGATTGTACACTCCTGTTTGATTATTACAGGGGTGACATCCCGGAGTTTGCAGCGGAAAAACCGCTGTATGTCTTTTCCAGCCATAAACATGCAGATCATTTTAATTTCCAGATTTTTGACCTGGCAGAAAAATACAAAGAGATACATTACATTCTGTCCGAGGATATCCGCAAAAAATACAAACGGAAATACTTACTGGAGAAGAAGGGTCTGACGGAGGAACTTCTGGAAAAAATCATATGGATAAAGGAAAAAGAAAACAGGGAAGATCAGTTTGTGCAGATACAGACCATTCCATCCACGGATATCGGGGTGGCATTTCTTGTAAGATTAAGGAAAAACGGTTCTTATGTGTATCATGCGGGAGATTTGAACTGGTGGACCTGGAAGGGCGAAACAGAGGAAGAAAAACAGAAGATGGAGAAGAACTTCAAGGATGATCTGGAATTTCTCTGTGAAAAACTCGCCGGAAACGAGATAACGGCTGCATTTCTGCCGCTTGACCCAAGGTTGGAGAATCATTATGCAGATGGTTTTGATTATTATATGCACAACATACCAATCCGGTATGCATTTCCGATGCATGCATTTGGCGATTATTCGGTCATCGGAAGATTAATGAAAGAAGATATTGCTTGCGAATATCGGAATAAAGTGATAAACTTGTGTGGCGAAAAGAAAAAGAAAGTAAAGATCCTGAATCCGGAAGTTCGCAGAAAGATTAAGGAAATGCTGGAAAGGAAGGAAGAAACATGATTATTACGATAGGAAGAGAATGTGGCTGCGGCGGTAATACTATAGGAAGAATGCTGGCGGATAATTATGGTATTCCATTTTATGATAAAAAGGCGATTATTGAGATTGCAAAAGAGAAAGGAATCTATGAGAGAATGCCGAATTTCTTTGCGGAAACACCGGTCAACAGCCTTTTGTATGCGATTGCGGCAGGGGAAGGTGACAGTGATATTCTACAGATTCCCATTCGTGCATTAAAGGAAATTATTCCGGAGAAGGAATTTATTCTGCTCGGAAGATGTGGGAATTATGCATACCGCGGATATCCGGAAATGGTCAGTGTATTCCTTGCCGGTGATAAGAACCTGAGAATAGACCGTATTATGAAAACCCACAATATCGGAAGAAGGGAAGCAGAGAAAACAGTTACGGAAACGGATACAAGAAGAGCTTCTTTCCAGAAATATTATACGGGAGAACAGTGGGGACTTGCAAAGCATTACGGACTCTGCATCGACAGCAGCAGACTGGGAATAGATGCAAGTGTTGATATGATCAAAGATTATATCGGCATAATGCTAAGTAAGAATTAAATTTAGTTAGTAGCGAAACACTTGAATTTTGTAAATATATATGCAAATGATGTGTTTCACAATTAACATAAGAATTTTAAGATGAGGAGAATTAGAAGATGAAAGAGAAGAGTAAAAGAGGAGGCTTTACCGGTTCGCTGGGATTTGTCCTGGCGGCGGCAGGAAGTGCGGTGGGGCTTGGAAATATCTGGAGGTTTCCGTATCTGGCGGCAAAAGATGGCGGAGGTATTTTTCTGGTCATATACATCGTACTGGCACTTACCTTCGGTTTTACCCTGCTTACAACCGAGATTGCGATCGGAAGAAAGACAGGACAGAGTCCGCTGACGGCATATGGACATCTGAGTGAAAAGTGGAAGCCGCTGGGAGTCATCGCAAGTATTGTTCCTGTTATCATTATGCCGTATTACTGCGTAATCGGCGGATGGGTATTGAAATATTTTGTGACATATCTGACCATGCAGGGAAAAAATGCCACAGAAGCTGATTATTTCACGGGATTTATTGGTGGAAATATTGCACCGGTAGTATTTATGATTATCTTTATGGCTGCAACATTTTTTATTGTATACAATGGTGTGGATAAAGGAATTGAAAAATGCTCTAGGATTCTGATGCCGATCTTGTTTGTTATTATATTGATCGTGGTAGCATTTTCACTTACCTTATCCTTTACGGATGAAAACGGTGTGACGAGAACGGGACTTCAGGGCTTAAAAGCATATGTGATTCCGGATTTTGCCAATCTGACACTGAAATCATTTGTTTCCACGGTCATTGATGCAATGGGACAGTTGTTCTATTCCCTGAGTGTTGCCATGGGAATCATGATTACTTATGGTTCTTATGTAAAGAAAGAAACGGATCTGAATAAATCCATCAACCAGATAGAGATATTCGATACCATAGTTGCATTTTTTGCCGGCATGATGATTATTCCGGCGGTATTTACTTTCATGGGAAGAGAAGGAATGTCAGCGTCCGGACCAAGCCTGATGTTCATATCCCTGCCGAAAGTATTTGATTCCATGGGAAGCATGGGAAGTATTATGGGAATGATTTTCTTCCTGCTGGTATTATTTGCCGCACTGACTTCAGCTGTATCTATTATGGAAGCAATTGTTTCCAGCCTGATGGATCAGTTTAAAATAAGCAGAAAGAAATCCTGTATCGCAGTTATTACTTTTTCGGTAATCGTGGGAATCATAGTTTGTCTCGGATATAATATGCTGTATATGGAAGTAAAACTTCCGAATGGCACAACCGGACAGATTCTGGATATCCTTGATTATGTCAGTAACCAGATTCTGATGCCAATCGTAGCAATCGCTACCTGTATCCTGGTTGGCTGGGTGATTAAGCCAAAGACCATCATAGATGAGGTGGAATGTCCAGATGGAGTCCACCATGGAAAGATGGGCAGAAAAGGACTGTATGTAGTTATGGTAAAATACATTGCACCGGTCTTGCTGCTGATTCTGTTTTTAACGGCAGTGGGGATTTTGTAGAAAATGAAATTTAGACATTGCTGTTGGTAATTTTTTCAGCTCTGTCATACATAGATAATCATAAAAAGAAATAGCATCCCAGCCCTGGAAAAGTTTGGATGCTATTTCTATAATAGATAACCATATTTACAGAGGGCAATCGGATAAATAAAGCATCCGATAACCTTTCTAAAAAATATCATACAATGAGAGGCTTGATTTTTCAAGTCTCTTTTTTTATAGTTGCAGTTGTGAATTTTTCACAAATATGTATCCTGATTTTTGAAATTTTTAGATTTTATTCGTCATTGTTGTTGAATAATTGAAAGATATATGGTATATTTTAGATAAGTTAGAATACTTTTGTGTGAAGTTAAATAATAATTTTAGTAAAGTAAAAAGGAGTTTAGGTAATTGAGGAGGAGTACGAAAAATGTATGTGGCTGTAGTTGAATCGAACAAATGTTTGGCTAAAAAAATGAAAGAAAATATAGAAAAATATTTGGGATATAAATGTATTAAGATAAGTATTTATATAAATGCAGAGGAGTTTTTGAAACAATTATTTAGATATGATATAGTCTTTATGGGAGTAAAGCTGACACAAATGGATGGATTGGAGGCTGCAATGCAATATAAAATGATATATCCGGATAGTATGTTATTTATTGTGAGTAGAAATCTGGAAGATAGTTGTGCTGGTTATAAGGTTGGTGCAGTTCGATTTGTATGGGAAAATAAATTGGATGAAAATATGGAAGAAGCATTGAGGTATGCAAACAATAAATTGGTTGCATATGAAGAAATTCGTTTTACGATTTTACATCAACAAGAAGCAAAAAATATTGCAATAAAGGATATTATTTATTTAGAAACAATAAAAAGAAATGTGAAGATTATTACAACTTATGGGGAATACTTAACAAGTGAAACTATTACAAGTATTTTTGAACGCTTGAAAACAAAAGGTTTTTTTCAACCCCATAAGTCGTATCTGTTGAATTTGGCATGGGTAAAAGAAATACAAAATGATGATATTGGAAAAAATAGAAAAAGTATTGTTATGAAGAAAGGAAAGATAATACCTTTAAGCAGAAATAAGACAGAAGAAATGAAAACAATGCTGTGGGAGTGGAGAGTTAAAAATTCAGATTTAATGTAGAATACATAATGTGCGAAAAAAATACATAATGTGCAAGTGGTATTGCATATTGATTTGGGGTGTAGTATATTGTGGTTGTCTGGACAAATAAGGTAACTGTGGAGTGGGAGGAAATTACTTTTGGTTGCTGGTTGCAAACAGTAATAATAAAAGTAAAAATGCCTCTGGATTTAATAGTAAGGAGGAAACTATGCGGAAAATTACAAAAGTATTAATATTAGCAGCAGCAGTATCTTCAATGGTGGCAGTGACGGCAGTTGCAAATACTACATCATGGAGTGCAACAGCAAAAACAAGTGGGTATACTACAGGAGCAAATAATTGTTGGAAAGGAAACAGTAATTCGTATGCAACAGTAACCTGTGGGCAGATTTATGACAATTCGATTGTTTTAAACTTTATATCTTCTAATAGTAATTATTCAACAAGTGTGGGAACTGTTCAGTATCCATCAAAAAGTGGAACAGCAGGATATTCATCATATAGTAGCAGTGCATACTATAATCTGATTGTTAAATTAGGACCAACATCACGTTATACAAGTGCTGGTTTGAATGGTAATTATACACCATAACATACCGTCTCAAAATATTTGGTGCCAGAGTTGCCTAAAAGCATATATCTGGCACCCTTTTGAAAAGGAGGTTATCATATGGTAAAAAAACAGATACTTTTATTAACTGCAGCAGCAGTATTACTTCTGACATCCTGTAAATCAGTGACATCAGATAATGGACAGGCAACTGCTGCAAAGAAGACACAGACGGAAGAACAGCAGACAGTTGAAAATTTTGAAGAAGCATACGGAAGAATAGGAGAAGCGGACACGCATCTGACACTGGACTTAAATGAAAAAGTTCATGTGGATGCAGATGTTACAGAGTATGCGGCATATGAAGCAGGAGCGGGAGTTTATAATTATGCATTAATTTCTGATGGGGATGCGGCAGTGGTAGAGAATACAGCAGATATATTGAATCAGTTAAATACATATTATGGAGCAGAAGTATTGAAAGAGGATGATCTCTTAGGAAATTCCGGCACTGCTTTTTCGTTTAGCCGGGAAGAAAAACTTAGCAGTGTTGGACACTTAGAGTCATTGTATTACCGTTTACCGGTTTCACGCATGGAAGAAGATGCGGTGTTGAAAGAAAAAACGGATGAAGTATTAAATATTTTTAAAGATATCATAGGATTTTCTATTTGTACAAAGTATGAATATTCACATATAACAGAAGCTGTATACAAACAGGCAGATCAGACAGATGCTGTAACCGGGGCAAAAATTGATTTATCAGGACTGGATAATGAAGAATATTATTGCGTCACAATACGACCGGCACTTGGACAGAATATTCCGGTAATATCATTGGGAATTTCACCTGAAGTACAGGAAGGACAGAAACTGCCGGACAATGTAATAAGCAGATATGGCACGCTCGATTTGTATGATACTACTTATTGCAGTCTGGTTTTTGATAAGGATAAAAATCTTTTGTCATTTGAAGTTTTTCAGGGTATAAATATGGAGCAGACACCTTCACAGCAGGTAAAAATATTAAGTGGTAAAAGTATGCTTGAGGTGCTGCATGAACATTATAAAACAGCAGATAAAAAAATAGAGATAGTGGATTTGAAATTGTGTTATGCAGCCTGGGATAATGGAACGGATGAAAATGGTATAGAGAAGTATCAGCTGATTCCGGTGTGGCAGGTAAATACTGTTGTAGAAGGAACCGGGTGGGCACAGAAAGAATTTTACAATGCCATGACAGGTGAATATATTGGATTTAATTAAAGACGTGGAAAACAGATTTTAATGGTCCGGTGCGAAAGAAGAAAAGGGGTGTTACTATGGGGTTTGTCTGTGCAGATCTAAAAAGAGCCATTGCAAACAGAAAATTTGCTTTACTTGTGATTATGGTTGCAGTACTGGAGTGTATGGATGCTTTGCCGCAATTGCTGATAGGCGCGGAAATAAAAGGCGGCAGAATTATTTTATATCAAAATGTGACGGATATGATTATGAATAATGGTGCAAGTACATTGTATCATTTGTTAAGCTGCACGGTTGGCGTTATGGTTTTTGCTGGATCTTATTGTGAGGACGCAGAAAATAAATTTATTACGAATATCGTATATCGAAGCTCGTGCAGCAGATATTCTGCAGTAAAAGTCTTTACCTGTGTAGTTAGTGCTTTTTTGTGTATTGTGATTGGAAAGCTTCTGTATGTGTGTATTTTGTCATTAATGTTGCCACTGTCAGCAGAAAATAATGATATCTATCAGGGAAGCTGGCAGACACTGCAACAGGGGAGACATTGGCTGTTTATTTTGTATAGATTGCTTTTGGGCGGATTGCAGGGAGCATTTTTTGCAATTATCTCATTTATTGCATCTGCATTTGTGCGGAATAAGTTTCTGATTTATGCAATGCCATCGATTGTGTACTACTTTTTTCTGTATATATTTACGGATTTATATGATTTGTCAAAATGGAATGGATTTCGTATATTAAGTGTAGCAAATGTTTATTTTACATTTCAGTTTGGACTGGATAAAGAACTGGAAAGTTTATGCTTTACAATGTTATATACAGTGGTTTTGGCTATTGTTGGCTGGTTTGTTTTTGACAGAAAAATAAGGAGAAATATATGAGAGAAGAGTGGATAATTGTACGGATGGATATAAAAAAGATGTTTCATGAACCCAAAATATACATATTGTTTTTCTTTACCGCGTTTTTTATGGCGGATTATGTGAATGTAAATTCACTAAAAGATATGGCAGAGCAGATGAATGTGGCAGTATCCCCATTCCTGTATCCTCTCTTTAATGGGGAGTGGTCTTATCGTTTGTTTACAATATTTGTAATGATCATGCTTATGTCCGATGTACCATTTCAGGATGAACTTGGGTTGTATATGGTACAGCGTATGGGAACCGGAAAATGGATGAAAGGGAAAATATGTTCGATTATAGCTGTTGCGGTAATATATCAGATGTTTAGTGCTATTATCAGTATGCTTGTATTGCTGCCGGATTTGGGAATATCAGTATGCTGGGGAGATGTATTGGGAATGATGGCAGATAACCATATGCAGATGTGGGCGTCTACCGGGAATACAGGCTCTGCCAGATATATTATAGATCATTATGAAGCATGGCAGGCATTGATATATACGATGCTGTTGAGTATACTTATCAGCAGTCTGACCGGATTTTTTATTTTTCTGATTAATCAGGTTACCAAAAGTCAGCTGGGACTGGTTCTGGCATTGATATATAGCTGTATAGATTTGCTTTTTGGCACATTAAATGATTTTGGCTATCCGAATCATGTTCCGTTCGTTATGTCCTGGATGGATTTGAGCTGCCTGTATACAAATCAGTATCAGACAGGAAAAACAAGTCTGTATACAGCATTCATATTTTTGCTGGCAGCAAATGTTATATTGATTTATATTTTGAAAAAATGTGCAAAATATGCAGTAATACAGCCGGTAGAAGGAGCGTGAGAAAATGAAAGAAGATTATATTGTAGTAGAACATGCAGTAAAAAAATATAAAGATACAATCGCTTTAAATGATGTGAGCCTGACATTTGCACAGAATCAGATTCACGGTATTATTGGAAGAAATGGTTCTGGAAAAACAGTTTTGTTAAAATGCATTTGTGGGCTTACCAGACTGACATCGGGCAGAATAATACTGGATGGTAAAGTAGTGGGTAAGGATATGGAAATTCCTGATAATATCGGTGCTATAATTGAAACACCGGGGTTTATAAAAAGCTTCAGCGGATATGATAATTTAAAATATCTGGCATCTGTCAGAAAAATGATAGGAAAAGAGGAAATTGTTTCTGCCATGGAGAAGGCAGGGCTGGATCCGGCTATGAAAAAACATGTCGGAAAATATTCTCTGGGAATGCGGCAGAGATTAGGAATTGCACAGGCGATTATGGAAAAACCGGATATTTTGATTTTAGATGAACCAACAAATGGATTGGATAAGAAAGGTGTGGAAGAGTTTAGAAATTTAATACTGGCATTTAAACAAGAAGGAAAAACAATTATACTGGCAAGTCATAATGCAGAAGATGTCAGGCTGCTATGTGATAATGTGAGCGAATTAGATGGTGGAAGATTAATAGAGGTGTAAAAGATGAAAAGTGGAGTAGAAAAGTATACCATCATGTGGAAATATATGCAGTTCTATCTTGCATTGGAAAACAGCTATCATGATAAGGCAAGAGCATTATTTCTGGAGATTAATAAAAATCTGGATGACTTTTATGCAAAGAAAAAAAATTCCAGGCATTATTATAAAAAAATGAAAAAAGAACTGCAGCAATACCAGCTCATGTATAATGGAATTGATATCTGCAAGACAAGCAAAAACTGGAATAAAAAAGCATATATTGTAAACCGGGAGCATTTTGAATAGAGCAGGAAGAGGGGATTTACCCTCTTTCTGCTCTATTATGTAAGTGCAGATATTTTTCCCGTGTGGCAAGCCCGCCCCGGATATGCCGTTCGGATTTATTGATATCCAGTACATGTCGGACGGATTCGGAGAGGGAGCGGTTGATTTCCGGAAGCCTCTCGGTACAATCCTTATGTACTGTGGATTTGCTTACACCGAATTTTTTTGCAGCCTGCCGTACTGTGCAGCCTGTTTCAATGATATAAAGAGCAATCAGGGTAGCCCTTTCTTCAATATAATTTTTCAAAGGAAAACCTCTGTGATATTTAATTGTTTCATCATATGCAAAAAATGGGATAAGTATGACAAGACAGATTCTGAATTTGTTTTAAAAAGGGTTTGAGCCTGATTAGTAGGGAACTAATCAGGCTCAAAGAAACGAAAATGATTTACGGGGGGTGCCCGCCGCCCCGTAGGCGACGGGCTTGAGTATGAAAAACGGTATATTCAATAGATAGGGTACATTGAATATACAAAGTAGCAATTGCTTGCTACGCTGTATATAATACAAATTGAGTGTGTCTAAAATATGTCTTTAAAAAGAAAGAATTGTAAATAAAAAAAGAAATAAAAATGAACAGCAAAAAAATCGACAGAATATGCGAGAAAATTAAAAAAAGTTCTTCCAAAATCAAGGGATATTGTATATAATGTTAGGTGGTGGAAATATCTTCAATTAAGAAGATTAGTATATATTTGAAATTTGATTAGAATGAATCCGTTGAGGAAGGAGATTGTAATGTTAGAAACAGATATCGGTATTGATTTGGGAACAGCAAGCATACTTGTTTATATAAAGGGAAAAGGTGTTGTATTAAAAGAGCCGTCAGTTGTGGCTTTTGACAGGGACACGAATAAGATTAAAGCAATCGGGGAAGAAGCACGTCTTATGATTGGACGTACTCCTGGAAATATTGTTGCAGTAAGACCGCTGCGTCAGGGTGTTATCTCTGATTACACCGTTACAGAGAAGATGATCAAACATTTCATCCAGAAAGCGATCGGTAAAAGAACATTTAAGAAGCCGAGAATTGCAGTCTGTGTACCGAGCGGAGTTACAGAGGTAGAGAAGAAAGCCGTAGAAGATGCTACCTGGCAGGCAGGAGCAAGATCAGTAGATATTATTGAAGAACCGATTGCGGCAGCGATTGGTGCAGGCATCGATATTGCAAAACCATGTGGAAACATGATTGTAGATATCGGAGGTGGAACTACAGATATTGCCGTAATCTCTCTGGGAGGAGCAGTTGTCAGCACTTCTATAAAGATTGCCGGCGATGATTTTGACGAAGCCATCGTAAGATTCATGCGTAAGAAGCATAACCTTCTGATTGGTGAGAGAACGGCAGAAGAGATCAAGATCAAGATTGGATGTGCATTTCCAAGACAGGAAGTAATCACAATGGATGTCAGAGGAAGAAACCTTGTAACCGGACTTCCAAAGACCATTACCGTTACTTCCGAAGAGACAGAAGAAGCACTCAGGGAAGCAACTTCACAGATCGTTGAGGCAGTTCACAGTGTACTTGAGAAAACCCCGCCGGAATTATCTTCTGATATTGCAGAGAGAGGAATTGTATTAACCGGAGGCGGTGCATTGCTTCAGGGACTGGAAGAACTGATTGAGAGCAAGACGGGTATTAATACCATGACAGCAGAAGATCCGATGACAGCTGTTGCCATTGGAACCGGAAGATATATCGAATGTCTCAGCGAGAGCGGCAAAGAATAAACAGCAATTAGTATGTATTGGAGGATATACGATGGTTAGAGGATTGTATACAGCATATACGGGAATGATTAATCAGCAGAAGAGACTGGATACCGTAACAAACAATCTGGCGAATGCATCTACGACAGGATTTAAGCGGGAAGGACTTACCTCGAAATCTTTTGACCAGATGCTGACAGTGAAACTGAATGATTTGTCAGTACCATATCTGAACGAAGGAATCGGGAAAATGAGCCTCGGGGTAAAGATCGGCGAGAATTATACCGATTATTCCCAGGGATCATTGAAAGAGACCGGTAATACTTATGATCTGGCACTTGCAGGAAATGGATTTTTCACTATTTCCTACACGGACAAGAAGGGAAATACTTCTGAGAAATATACCAGAGACGGAGAATTCACCATGGATTCCGAAGGCTATTTAAGAACTCTCGAAGGCGATTATGTCCAGGGAGAGGGCGGAGCTATCATGATTCCGGTGGAGACTTCCGAGGTGTCCATCCGTGATAACGGAGATATTTATGCGGATGGTGAATATGTGGATTCTTTAAGAATCGTGGATTTTGAAGATTATAATAATATCGAGAAGTTTGGGGAAAATCTCTACAACGTTGTGGACGGTGCGACCGAAACAGAATCGACGGCGGCAGTAAAACAGGGATATCTGGAAATGTCCAATATCAATGTAGTAAAAGAAATGGTAGAGATGATTACCATCTCAAGAGCCTACGAAAGCAACCAGAAATTAATCCAGACAGAAGATGATATGCTGGATAAATCCGTAAATCAGATCGGAAAAGTATAATGACAGGTAAATTTGCCGTATAACAGAAGGAGGTAAGGCAATTATGATGAGATCACTCTGGACAGCTGCATCAGGAATGACATCACAGCAGACAGCCGTGGATGTTATTGCAAACAACCTTGCAAATGTCAATACTACAGGATATAAAACACAGTCAGCACAGTTTAAGACACTCTTATATCAGACATCACAGTCTGTCACAACAAGCGCAAACGGAGATACCAAACCGGTGGGAGCACAGGTTGGACTGGGTGTAAGAAATTCTGCGATTTCTACCATCTTTACCCAGGGAAATATTACATCCACAGAGCTGGATACCGATTTTGCAATCGACGGGAAAGGGTTCTTCCAGCTCGAGGATGAGAACGGGGATATCCTGTATACAAGAAACGGCTCTTTCACATGGAGTCCGATGAATGACGGAACCATGATGCTCTGCAGCAGCGAAGGATATGGGGTATTAGATACGACAGGTTTGCCGATCACATTGGATGATACATACAATATGAGTAAAGTTATGATTGATAAAGATGGAAATATCTGTTATCCGGGAGATAACGGACAGGCAGAAAAAATCGGCATCCAGATTGGACTGGCACAGTTCTCTAATCCGGGCGGACTCGAGAAAGGATCAGAAAGTACTTATCTGGCAACTGATGCATCGGGAGAACCGATTCTGGAAGCGGACAGTACGGATATTAAGAAATCAGCACTTCGTCAGGGATATCTGGAAGCAGCCAATGTAAATGTCGCAGATGAGATGGTAAATCTTATCGTGGCACAGCGTGCATACGAGATGAATTCAAAGGCAATCACAGCATCGGATGAAATGCTCCAGCAGGCAAACCAGCTGAAGAGATAATCGTATAAGAAAGGATGAATAAGATGAATACAATAGCAGGCGGTTCAGATTTATTATCTTACTATAATGAGGCTTATGGCAGTTCCAATACAGGTTCTGCGAACAAACTGCAGAATACACTTTCTAATGCTGATTATTCCCAGGCAAGTGAAGAAGAATTATATGATGTATGCAAACAGTTTGAGTCCTATTTTGTGGAGCAGGTCATCAAACAGATGGAGAAAATGATTCCGGAGAGCGATGAAGATTCCACAGCAAGTAAATATATGGATTACTTTGGTGATACATTATATCAGGAACTGGCAGAAGATGTTACTGAGAGTAATAACGGAGAGGGAATTGGCATTGCCAAAACTCTCTACGAGCAGATGAAGAGGAATTACGGACTGGAATAATATATGAGTTCATTAAGCGGTTATGTGGAAAAAATTGTATACAGAAACAGCGATAATGGATATACAGTGCTTACGGTGGCGGATAAAAGTGACGAAACCACATGCGTAGGCACTTTTCAGTATATCGGAGAAGGTGAGTACATCGAGATGGAAGGAGAATACATGACACATCCTTCCTATGGAGATCAGTTTGCGATCAAAAGCTATGCGATCAAGGAGCCGGAAGATGAAAAAGCGATCATAAGATATCTCGGATCGGGTGCGATCAAAGGAGTCGGTGCCGCACTTGCGGACAGAATCGTAAGACATTTCAAAGAAGATACCTTCCGGGTGATAGAAGAAGAGCCGGAGAGACTGGCAGAAGTAAAAGGCATCAGCAAGAGGATGGCACTGGAAATCGCGGATCAGCTGGAAGAAAAGAAGGATATGCGAAAAGCCATGATTTTTCTGCAGCAGTATGGCATTTCCATGAATCTGTCGGTTAAAATCTATAAGCAGTACGGACAGGATATCTATGTCATGATCAAGAAAAATCCGTATAAACTGGCGGACGATATCCAGGGCATCGGTTTTAAAATAGCAGATGAGATAGCCATGAAAGCAGGCTTCAGCAGCACTTCGGATTTTCGTATAAAAAGCGGGATTACTTATCTCCTGTCGCAGGCGGGAATGAACGGACATGCCTATCTGCCGCAGCCGGAGCTGGAACAGATGTTGAAAGAACTTCTTATGGCGGAGGAAATCGATGTTGAAAAATATCTCATGGATCTCGTGATTGATAAGAAAATTGTGGTAAAAAAGTCGGAAGAGGGCAACCGGGTATATTCCGGGATGTATTATTATGCGGAATTGAATATCGCGGCCAAATTAAGAGAGCTGGATATCAGAGAAGATTATCAGGAGAAACAGATTGAGAAAAAAATCAATGAGATACAGGAGAATACCGGGATTGAGCTGGATGAACTGCAGAAAAGGGCGGTAATGGAAGCGGTAAATTGCGGAATACTGTTGATCAGCGGAGGTCCGGGTACGGGAAAGACGACAACCATACGAACAATCATCCACTATTTTGAAAATCAGGGAATGGAGATTCTACTGGCAGCACCGACCGGAAGAGCGGCAAAGAGAATGACGGAAGCAACCGGACATGAAGCCCAGACCATTCACAGGCTGCTGGAAATCAGCGGCGGTACAGAAGAAAATGATAATGATATCGAACATATCGGAATGAGGTTTGAACGGAATGAAACGAATCCACTGGAAACAGATGTGGTAATTATTGATGAAATGTCGATGGTGGATATGTTCCTGATGAATGCACTGTTACACGCAATCATGCCGGGAACTAAGCTGATTCTGGTCGGAGATGTGAATCAGCTTCCGAGTGTCGGACCGGGGAATGTATTAAGAGATATTATTTCATCCCACTGTTACAATGTTGTCATGCTGACGAGAATTTTCCGACAGGCGGCACAGAGCGGGATTATCGTAAATGCACATAAGATAAATGACGGGGAACAGGTACAGCTGGATAATAAAACCTCTGATTTTCTGTTTATCCGGAGAACGGAAGCGAATCAGATTATTTCCGCGGTAATCACACTTGTAAAGGAAAAACTGCCGAAATATGTGCAGGCTGATATTTCAGAGATACAGGTGCTTACCCCGATGAGAAAGGGTGCATTGGGTGTGGAACGGCTGAACGAGATTCTACAGCAGTATCTGAATCCGGCATCGCCTGACAAAAAAGAAAAAGAGCATGGGGCAGGACTTTTCCGGGAAGGTGATAAGGTCATGCAGATCAAAAATAATTACCAGACCGGATGGGAAAAAAGAGGAAAACATGACATAGTGCTGGAACAGGGCATGGGAGTGTTTAACGGAGATATGGGAATTATAAGAAAAATTAATACCTATGCAGAACTTCTGGAAGTGGAATTTGAAGAGGGAAAATTTGTTACCTATCCGTTTAAACAGCTTGACGAACTGGAACTGGCATATGCCATTACCATACACAAATCACAGGGAAGCGAATATCCGGCGATTGTTCTGCCGTTGTTATCCGGACCGAGAATGTTAATGAACCGCAATCTTCTGTATACAGGAGTAACCAGGGCAAAAAAATGCGTCTGCATTGTGGGAATTGAGCAGGCGGTGCAGAATATGGCAGAAAATGAGCAGGAGCAGAAGCGGTATTCCTCATTGGATGAGCGAATCCGGGAATTAGATAAACAGGAGGAATTTTGAGAAAACAAGGGGTAAATCATATTTTACAGATATTTTTTCCGAAAGTCTGCCCGATTTGCACGGAAGTTCTGGATCGGGAGCAGGAAATCTGTCAGGACTGCAGGAAAAAGTTAAAATATATTACGGAACCGAAGTGTAAAAAATGTGGAAAACCGTTTGAGTCTGTGGATGCACAGTCGCAAATCCGCCAATATTGTGGAGATTGTCAGAAAAACAGTCATGACTATGAATATGGCATGGCGGTATTCCGGTATAATGATGAAATCCGGGAATCCATATACCGGTTTAAATATAAAAATCAGAGAACCTATGCCAGTTTTTATGCGGATGAGATGTGGAAAGTTTATGGCAGGCAGATTCGTGCAGAGGGAATCGAAGTCATGATTCCCGTACCGGTCAGCCGGAAAAAGATGCAGAAGCGGGGGTATAACCAGGCGGCACTGATTGCACGGCAGCTGGCGGAAAAAACAGGAATTCCGACAGATTTGCACAGCCTGGCAAGAATCCGCGATACCATTCCACAGAAAGAATTAAATCACCAGGAACGCAGAAAAAATTTAAATAATGCTTTTAAAATGGATCAAAATGCGGTAAAATATAAGAAAGTATTACTGGTAGATGATATCTACACTACGGGAAGTACCATAGATGCGTGTGCAGTGGCTTTAAAAGAAGCCGGAGTACAGCAGGTTTATTTTATCAGCCTATCCATAGGTGCAGGAATCTGAGATTTTCTAAAACGAGAAGGAGGTATACATATGGAAGTTATGAATTGCAGAAACTGCAAGAGATTATTTAATTATATTACCGGACCGATGATCTGCCCGGCATGCAAGGACAAACTCGAGAAGAAGTTTGGAGAGGTAAAACAGTTTATCCGGGAGAATCCGAATAAAAATATTTCAGAGATTTCAAAAGAAATGGATGTCTCCGTACAGCAGTTAAAGACATGGATCCGACAGGAAAGGTTGTGTTTTACGGATGATTCCGCAGTTACGATTGAATGTGAAAAATGTGGTGCTCCGATAAAGACAGGACATTACTGTGAGAAGTGTAAGAAAGAAGTGGTTAATACCCTTGAGGGACTGTATGGACATGAAACACCAGCGATACAGAGACAGAGGGAAACGGACAAGATGCGACATCTTTCGCAGATTAGACAGGGGTTTGAATAAGAACGGACACCGGAAGGGCTGCTGTGATACGGCGGCTCTTTTTTTGCATATAATAAACTAAAGTTCTGTTAAAAACGACCGATATTATTATTGAGCAGTTAAATTCGAATCAGCAGGGAGGCGTTAAAAATGAGAATAGATGCTTTAAATCAGATAAGCCAGGTATATGGTACAAACGAGAAGAGAAAAATAAGCTATGCATCCAGAGTATCCGAGAGTGATAAGCTTGAGATATCCAGTTTTGGCAAGGACCTGCAGACAGCGAAGCAGGCGGTTGCGAAAGCTTCCGATATTCGAGAAGATAAAGTGAACGATTTAAAGAAACAGTTTGCAAATGGAACTTATCATGTAACAGCAGAAGAACTGGCGGATAAACTTCTGGCAAAGCTGTAGGTGATAAGGAGTGAAATAAGTGGCTAGTTTAATCGATGATTTAATAGATGTACTAAGCGAAGAATGTGAAGAGTACAGGGAACTGACCGGTATTTCCGGGAAAAAGATGAAGGTAATTGTCCGGCAGGATCTTGATACACTTCAGAAGATTACGGCAGAAGAACAGGAACACACAGGGAAGCTTATTAATCTGGAGAAAAAACGTGAAGCAGTAGCGAAGGATATTGCCATGGTGCTGAATCAGGATGAAGAAAACCTGACAGTAAAAGATATTATAAATGTTTTGCATAGTCAGAAGGAAGTTCAGGGGAGGCTGATGAAAGTTCATGATGAACTGAAGCAGACCCTGAAAAATTTTTCTATGGTAAATGAGATTAATAAGAATCTAATCAGAGAATCGCTTGAAATAGTCGACTTCAACCTGAATTATCTGCAGGGAATGTACCAGGCACCGGAGACAGCGAATTATTCAAAAAATGCAGTGAATGTATCTCCGAAGCTCGATTACGGCGTATTTGATGCAAAACAATAACATAAGAAAGCAGGTGGAAAGATGCCTTTGATGACAAACTTATATACAGGTGTGTCCGGGCTTAACAGCAGTCAGAATGCAATTAACATTACAGCACATAACCTGGCAAATATTTATACAAATGGTTATGTAAGACAGCAGGCACAGTTTGCAGACCAGACTTATACAAAATATGGAAATTCCAGTGTAAATACCATGCAGATTGGTTATGGTGTCTATAATGCAAGAACACAGCATTACCGGGATATCCTTCTCGATATGGCATATCGTGAGCAGTCAGGAAGAGAGGGATTCTATACTACCCAGTATAATGCAGTTGAAGAAATCGAAACAATCACAGGTGAGCTTGGCAAGGATAACGCATTCCAGAAGTCATTGCAGGAACTCTGGTCAGCCATCAGTGAAGTTGCAAAGACACCGGATAGTATCGTAGCACGTTCGGGTCTGATCATGTATACAGAAACATTTATTTCGCGTTCCAAAGAAATATACAGCGATTTGACCAATTACCAGCAGAGACTGGATGAGAAGATCCGATCCAATGTCGATAAGATCAATTCACTTGGTGATGAGATCAGCCGTTATAACCTGCTTATCCAGGGAGTGGAAGCTCCGGGAACAGAGCAGGCGATGGATTACCGTGATAAGAGAGATGCTCTCATCGATGAACTGGGAAGCATGATTTCTATCAGCTACAGTGAAGATGAAAACGGATTTGTGACCATAAGGGCAGAGGGAGAAGAATTTGTCACAAAAGGCGGATGCTTTCATATGGGTGTCGCAGAACTGAATGCAGGGAATGGTTCTACCTATGCAACACCGGTATGGCCGCAGAGCAATAACGATCCGGTATTCAATCTGTCCGTCGAGATTTCCACGGCAAACGGGAACGATGTCGGGGAATTAAAAGGACTGGTAAAGGCAAGGGGCGGTTATACTGCTACTTATGAAGATATCCCGCATGTACCAGATTTACCGGACGAGAAAGATTATACCGATGAGAATGGAACCCTGGATCAGGCAGCATATCAGGATGCACTGACAAAATACTGGAACGAAGATTATCCGGCATATCAGGATAAAGTATTTACCTATAATACCACGGTTGGAAATTCACCGATTATGAAAACACAGGCAATGTTCGACCAGCTGGTACATACCGTAGTAGAAACCATCAACAACCTGCTTTGCCCGGATGTTGAGACAACCATAGCAGCGGGAACAACACTTACGATTCCGGCAGGCAGTGTCTATAACCAGCTCAGCGATGAAATGAAGCAGGCATTAAATGAAGCAGGCATTACCGAGGCAGATTTTAATTCCAAAGGTGTTGCGGATAATGATATAACATTCACACTTGTAAATGATATGACCGTAACCGCTTTAAATACAGGAGAAAATGGTGCGTCCTACGGTTCAGATGAGAATTCCACACCGGGTTCCGAACTGTTTTCCCGATCCGATACACTGGGAAGATACACAGTGGCAACGGATGCAGGGGGAAAGAAATACTATATTTATAACCCGTATAATCAGTTTGGAAAGGAAGGAAAATACACAATAGAGAATCTGGAAGTCAATCAGGTACTTCTGGATGACTATTCCTTCCTTCCGTTCAGCACGGCAGATAAGAAAGTAGATATGGATCTGGGACAGAAGATTCTGGATGCATGGGCAAGTGCGACCATTAATCTGGATCCGTCCAATATGACACCGAAGGACATTGATGATTATTACGATGCCATGACGGAAGTAATTGCAAATGACGGTTCGGTATATAAAGAAATATCACAAAACCAGAATTCCGTAGTTTCCTCCCTGGATGAGGCTAGAACATCATTTGCAGGGGTCTCCTCCAATGATGAATTAACGAATATGATTCGTTTCAAGAATGCATATAATGCAAATTCCAGATATATTAACGTCATTGCAGATATGCTGGATACATTAATTAACAAAGTAGGAAACTGGTAAAATAGGAGGTAAATTATGCCAAATACATTTTTTGGTTTAAATATAGCAACATCCGGTTTGTATGCTGCATCGGTAAATCTGAATGTTACCGCAAATAATGCTGCAAATGCAAAGACGGACGGATATTCCAGACAGCAGGCAACGCAGGTGGCAAAGAATGCACTGCGTGTTTATCAGGAATACGGCATGATTGGTGCGGGTGTAAAGGTAACTGGAATCGAAAGAGTCAGGGATGCTTTTTATGATAAAAAATACATTGCAAACCAGACGAAATTAGGCGAATGTTATACAAAATATTATCATTCCAAACAGATGGAAGATCATCTGAATGAGGCAACCGTAGATGGATTTACCAAAGAATATTCCAATTTTTTTGACAGTATACAGGAAGTCCAGAAGAATCCGTCCAGTATTCCGGCAAGAACAGCCATGATAAGCTATGGCGAAAGTCTGATGGATTTCTTTGAACTGGTAAAGACAAATTTCAGACTGCAGCAGGAAGATATCAATGCTGAAATCAGCGATAATGTTGATAAGATCAATTCCACCGCAAGGGATATTGCGGCACTGAACGAGCAGATTAATGCAATTGAGCTGACCGGTGCTTCTGCAAATGAACTGCGTGACAAGAGAGATTTGCTTCTGGACAGCCTTTCCGAAATCTGCGAAATCCAGACAAATGAAAAGGTATATGAGAACGGCAAGACAGAGTTTACCGTAAAGCTGGGAACAAACACTCTGGTAGATAATTACAGTGCATTTCAGTTAAAAGTAGTCAGCAGGGATGACAAGGTCGATGAAGACGATGCGGTTGGTCTGTACGATATCCAGTGGTCCTATGGCGAAGAATTTAATCCGGTCAAGGCAGGACTTGGTGGCACTCTGACCGGTCTTATCCAGTCCAGGGACGGAAATAACGGTGTAAGAAATGAGAAGAGCCAGGATTCCTACGAGATTGATTATAAAGGAATTGTTTATTATATTGATGAGATTAACAAATTTCAGCAGGCATTTGCAGATGCATTTAATGCTATCCATACAAAAGGACAGGATGCGGACGGAAACAGCACTGCAGATGTACCATTCTTTGTAAAATCAGAAGAAGGAAATGCATACAGTGTCAATAAAGTACTGTTAGAGGATGCTTCAAAGATGGCTACCACATATGACCGGATCGAGGGTGCGGATAATCAGGATCTGATACAGGATCTGGTAGAATTAAGAAAAACAGATATTCTGGAAGGTTCTACCAGTGAAGAATTCTTACAGTCACTGGTAACAGAAGTAGCTGTTGAGACAAAGAAAGAAGAGACACTTGAGAAGAATTATTCCGAATATAAAGTAACGATTCAGAACCAGAGACTTTCTGTTATGGGTGTGGACAAAGATGAAGAAGCCATGAATCTGGTAAAATACCAGGAAGCTTTTGACCTGAATGCAAAAGTAATCGATATTATGCAGCAGGTATATGATAAATTAATCAACGGAACCGGTGTATAAGAGAGGTAGATATCATGAGAATAACAAACGGCATTATGATGAATAATTCCCTGAATAATATTAATAAAAACAAGCTTCTTATGGACAAGCTGAATACACAGATTGCAAGTACGAAGAAACTCTCACGTCCATCGGACGATCCGATCGCCGCGATCCGGGCATTGCGTCTTCGTTCAACAGAGGCGGAACTTACCCAGTATCTTGAGAAAAACATAGAAGATGCGGAAGCATGGATGAAGACAACAGAAGGTGCATTAACCAATCTGCAGGATGTGCTTACAAAGATAGATGCTTATTACAATCAGGGTGTAAGTGAATATAGTACAGTCAGTGACAGAGAGACGATTATTACTACTTTAAAACAATTTAAAAGCCAGCTGTATAAGGACGGCGATGCGGACAATGCCGGACGAACCATCTTTACCGGTTACCGGACGGATTCCACACTGACGTTCCAGCATGCAGATCCGACAAAACAGTATGAGATTACGCAGAATCTCACCCTGGCAAATGTACGCCAGATTAATAAAGTAGTGGGTGTCAATACAAGCAGTACAACGGATTATCGTGAAACAGATGTCACAAATGATAAATTAAATATTGTCATGCTGGCATATAATAATCTGGATTCTGCAACAAATCTGAAAATCACCTCTACAACAAATAACATTCTGAACAATGCTTCCGTTACCGTAAAGAGTTATCAGGAAATGGGAGAAGAAGTATATAATATCCAGAATGATGAGATTGTATTTGTGCCGGAAACAGGGGAATTAATCATTGGTGAAAGCTATTATGATAATATCTCACCGGATGATGATTTCAGCGTTACCTATACAAAGACCGGATTTGCCGAGGGTGATTTAAGACCGGAAAATTATTTCTACTGTACGGATCTGAGCGAGGGTGTTACCTATGGAGATGTCGATCCGGATACCGGAAAGAAATATGTAAAAGATCAGAAAATCAGTTATAATATTAATTTTAACCAGAGCCTGGTCATCAATGTACAGGGCAAAGATGTACTGCCGCCGGAACTTGGCAGGGATCTGGATATTACCATAGCGGCAGCAGAAGCCGCCGTGACCGCACATAACAAGGTTACAAATATCGAGCGTATGATTAATACCGAGACGGCAGCAGGAAATACCGCAGAGGTAGAGCGCCTGAATCATATGAAAGAAGCCGCAGAACTGGAAGTGGGATATGCGGAAGATAACCTGACCAAAGCATTCAGTTCTGGAATTACCCTGTATCAGAATCATCAGGCAAATGTAAATACACAGGTGTCAGATCTTGGTGCAAGAATGACCAGAGTTACCTTAAATCAGGAAAGACTGTCTTCGCAGCTTCTGACCGTAAAAGAATTAAAGAGTACAAATGAAGATACGGATATTGAATCTACAGCAGTTGAATTTAAAGAGGCACAGAGTATTTATGATGCAGCTCTTATGATGGCAGCACAGGTAGTACAAAAATCATTACTTGATTTCTTATAGGAGATGTAAATATGAAGATTACAACGAAGTTATTTGGGGAAATAGAAGCAGCAGAGGATAAAATCATAGAATTTTCTGCCGGAATCATAGGATTTCCGAAAATGCAGCATTTTTTACTGATTCATGATATAGAAAACGAAAAAAGCCGTATCTCATGGCTTCAGTCGGTCGAAGAACCGGAATTTGCAATGCCGGTCATTGATCCACTGGTACTCATGGAAGACTATGATCCGCTGGTAGAAGATGAGATGTTGTCCGCACTTGGGGATTTGGACAGCTCCGATATGCTCGTTCTCGTTACGGTAACAGTTCCAGCGGATATCCGGAAAATGACGGCTAATTTCAAGGCTCCGGTTATTATCAATGCAGCAAATCAGAAGGCATGCCAGATTATTGTTGAGGACGAAAAATATGAAGTAAAACATCCGGTCTACGATTTGCTTACAGAGAAAAAGGAGGACTGATTTCATGCTGGCATTATCAAGAAAGAAAGATGAAGCAATCGTCATCAACAATGACATTGAGGTTACAATTATCGAGGTGAAAGGTGATCAGGTAAAACTTGGAATCACTGCACCGAAGTCAGTACCGGTATACCGCAAGGAAGTCTATCTTCAGATTCAGGAGGCAAACCGTGCAGCGGCAAACGAAACCGCACAGGCGATGGAAGCTTTGAAAAAATTAGGACAGTAGTACAGGACAAACTTATTCGGGGAAAAGTGTTAATATTTTGCCACTTTTCTCCGATAACTGTATTAGGGAGAGAATTTATATTTTGCATACCCGGTGATTCCGGCATGATTTTCATGACTGGAATTATAAACTGATTACACGGATGTAGTTAGATGCGGATATATTTATGTAGCATTTGGGCCAACGGACAGGCAGAATGGAGGAATATTATTATGGCAGCAATAGACGGAATCGTTAATGCAACAAGAGCAGCATCATCAACAAATTATCAGACACCACAGGTAAATTCAGTGGAGGCGGTCAACGAATCGGCAGCACAGGGCAACAGCACCGATGTGGCAGCACAGGTAGCAACCGTTAAGTCAAAGGATGATTCAAACAATCAGGATAATACGGGAAAAGGCGATGATACAAAGAAAGAACCGACCAATGAACAGATTAAGAAAGCAGTTGAAGATTTGAACAAGAAGATGAAAAATACATCCTGTGAATTTGGTATTCATGATGCAACCAATCGTGTAACGATTAAGATTGTAGATAAGGACTCAAAGAAAGTAATAAAAGAATATCCGGCAGAAGAAACCCTGGATATGATAGCAAAGGCATGGGAACTCGCCGGCTTAATGGTGGATAAGCGATTATAACACAGACAGAACGGAGGTTATATTATGGCAAGAGTATCAGGATTGATATCAGGACTTGATACAGATTCTCTGATACAGGAACTGGTATCGGCATATGAAACAAAGAAAAGTACATATGTAAAGAAACAGACAAAGCAGGGATGGAAGCAGGATGCCTGGAAATCATTGAACACGAAAGTATACAGCTTTTATACAGGTACATTAAGAAATGCACAGTATAGTACAAACTACACGGCAAAGAAAGCTACAATATCCGATAGTACAAAGGCAACGGTATCTGCGTCCGGTAATGCGGTAGAAGGTACACAGACACTGAAAGTAAAACAGCTGGCAAAGACGGCATATCTGACCGGCGGCCAGATGACTGCAGCTGATGGAAAGAGCCTTACGGCAAACAGTAAGCTGGGAGAACTCAGCGGACTCAGTGGATTCAGTGATGGAACGATTAAAGTAAATGCAGATGGAAAAGAAAGCGAAATCAATCTTACCTCTGATATGACCATGAACCAGTTTGTGGTAAAATTAAAAGAAGCAGGACTGAATGCAAACTTTGACAGCGCAAACCAGAGACTATTCATCAGTGCAAAGTCAAGTGGTGCGGACAAGGAATTCTCTATTACGGCAGGCAATGCAGGCGGTATGAATGCATTGACCAGCCTTGGCATGGATGCAGCATCTTCCTCAGATGTCAGCCAGTATATAGACAGTGCAACCATGAATGTACAGGAGAAAACCGATACAGCATATATGCAGTATATGCTGAAAACTGCGAATGCGGATCTGAATACACAGTTAAGCGGCTTGCAGGATCAGTACAAATATGTAACCGATGAGAGCTACAGGAACAGCAAGAATACGGCATGGACGGATGAGATCAAGAGTTATGAAGATAAGAACAAAACTCTGGATGATCTGAATAAGGATATCCTGGCTTACACTGGTGTGGATGATGCAGATACCGCAGCTTCCCTTTCAAAGATTGAAGACTTTGTGACAAAGAATTCAGATGGTACATATACTTATAAGGATGCCTATTTGAAGGATACAAAGGATGCTGATGGAAATACGGTTAAAGTGCTTGATGAGGATAAACTTAAAACAGCACTGAAAGATACAAAACTTGATGTAGACACTGTGAAATCAAAGGTAACCGAATTAAATGCAAATATTTCACAGATGAAATCAAATGAAGCATCCATTAAAAGCACAAAGGAAACACAGGATTTATATCAGGCTGCTTATAGCAATGATAAAACAGGAGCGACCTTACAGAAAAAGATTGATTCCATTACCGCAGAGATAGCAGAGAATAATGCCTTACTGGGAGAGAAAACAGTTAATTTTACAGATTCTTCTAAGAATTTTGCGGCATATTCCTATATCGATGCAAATGGCAGTACACAGACAGTTGATTTGAAGGCGAAATTAGCAAAATATGCTACGGCATATGGCAACAGTACGGATGGAAATGTAGTGACAAAAACAGTAAATGGCATTACAGTTGTAGAATCTACATATGACAATTATAATAATACTTATAAGGCAGAGCAGGAAGCAGCAGCCAATAAGCTTGGAAAAACAGCGGACGAATTAAATGGCATGACCGATACGCAAAAGAAAGATTTTATTGCAGATTATGTGAAAAATCATTCTTCTTCCATCGGTGCAGTCCGTGTTGAAGGCTCGGATGCTGAAATTGAACTAAATGGAGCGACATTTAATTCAAATACCAATAACTTTGCCATCAATGGCCTGACCATTACCGCAACCGGTATTACAAAGGATGGCGAAGAAGTTAGCATTAATACCGCAACCGATATTGATGGTATGTACAAATCCATCAAGAATCTGATCAGTGGTTATAATAGTATTCTGAAGGAAATGAATACATTGTATTATGCGGATTCATCCAAGGGATATGAGCCTCTGACCGATGATGAGAAAGATGCCATGACCGATACTGAGATTGAAAAATGGGAGAAGAAGATCAAAGACTCCCTGTTAAGAAGAGATGACACCTTAAGCGGTATCATGAGTACAGTAAAGAACAGCATGGCAAAATCCTATACCATAGGAGATAAGACATATTCACTGTCAAGTTTTGGTATTGCAACCGCAGGTTATTTTTCAGTTGACAATGAAGAACAGGGATTGTATCATATTGATGGAGATCCGGATGATTCAACGACATCTGGTAAGACAGATAAGTTAAAAGCAGCACTGGCAGAGGATCCGGATAGTGTTGTTTCGTTTTTCCAGAAAGTATCAAGTGATATGTATGATGCATTAACTAAGAAGATGGCGAGAACATCATTAAAGAGTTCTTATACACTCTATAACGATAAGGAAATGCAGAAACAGTACGATGAATACGGAGATACGATTGATAAATGGGATGAGAAAATTGAAAATTATACCCAGAAGTATGTCAAGCAGTTCAGTGCGATGGAAACAGCACTGGCAAAATTGCAATCCAGCACATCCCAGCTCTCCAGCATATTAGGTTCATAACAGGAGGTAATTACAATGGCATTGCCAAATGCATACAAGGCATATTCGAACAGCAAACTTATGACGGCTTCCCCGGCGCAGCTTACACTGATGTTGTATGATGGAGCGATCAAATTTACGAATATTGCGATTGAAGCGATTGAAAATAAGAATTATGAGAAGGCTAATACTTATATACAGAAAACACATCGGATCATTGATGAGTTCCGTTCCACACTGAACTTCAAATATCCGGTTGCACAGGAATTTGAAAATGTATATGTCATGATTAGTGAAAAACTTGTTTATGCCAATATGAAAAAAGATGTGGAAGTATTACAGGATGTACTCAAACATCTCCGGTCAATGCGTGAAACATGGGAAGAGGTAATGCGACTTGCAAAGAGATAACAGCAGCAGTTACATAGAGATATTAAAAGAAAGCCTGAAGAAAAAAATATCAGTTCTGGATCAGATAGCGGAACAGAACCGGATTCAGGAAGAACTTGCAAAGGCAGCAGACTTTGATTATGATGTTTTTTCCAAAACTTTGGAGGCAAAAGAGGCATTGATCAAGCAAATCAATGCTTTGGATGCGGGATTCCAGTCCGTATTCGACCGGATCAAAGAGGCATTGCAGCAGTCGGAGCATAAAGAAGAGATTAAGCAGCTGCAGGTGCTGGTCAAGGAAATTACGGACAAATCCATGGATATCATGGCTCAGGAAAAACGAAATAAAGAAGCGATTCTGAACCGGAAGGACAGCCTGAAGAAAGAAGTAGCCATGGCACGCAGTACAAATAAAGCGGCGGCAAATTATTACAGGACTATGTCGAAGATGAATGTGATAGATTCACAGTTTATAGATAAAAAAAAGTAAAAAAATATATATTATCTATAAAGTATTCAGAAAAACTTCCGATATAATTAACAGAATTGATAAGATAATCACATTCCGAAGGAATGTTATTATAAAATAAAAAGGAACAGAAGCAGGGAAGCTTCTTAAAATTCAAGGAGGAATTATTATGGTAGTACAGCACAATTTAACAGCGATGAACGCTAACAGACAGCTCGGTATTGTTACAAACAACCAGGCTAAAGCAACAGAGAAGTTATCATCAGGTTACAAGATCAACAGAGCAGGTGATGATGCAGCAGGCCTTTCTATTTCAGAAAAGATGAGAAGCCAGATCAGAGGTCTTAACAAGGCTTCAACAAACGCTGAAGATGGTGTATCACTTATCCAGACAGCTGAAGGTGCTTTAAATGAAACTCATTCTATTCTTCAGAGAATGAACGAATTAGCAACACAGGCAGCTAACGATACGAATACATCTACAGACAGAAAGGCTATCAAGGCTGAGTTAACAGCTTTAACTTCTGAATTAAACAGAATCGCATCTACAACACAGTTCAACACAATGAACCTGTTAGATGGTACTTTCGCAGGAAAGAACCTTCAGGTAGGTGCATTATCAGGACAGAAGATTTCTATCTCCATCAGCGGTATGAATGCAAACAAATTAGGTCTTGCAGGAACAAATGGCAAGATGACAATTGCAGTTTCAACATTTGCAGCTGCAGGTAATGCTATGACAAAGATTCAGTCAGCTATTACAAAGGTATCTACTCAGAGATCAGCTCTTGGTGCTATCCAGAACAGACTGGAGCATACAATTGCTAACCTTGATACAACATCTGAAAACACATCATCAGCAGAATCCAGAATCCGTGATACAGATATGGCTGATGCTATGGTTGAGTACAGCAAGAACCAGATCCTTGCTCAGGCTGGTCAGTCAATGCTTGCTCAGGCAAACCAGGCTACTCAGGGTGTATTATCACTCTTAGGCTAATTTATTCGCTGAATAAAACTATCATGAATAAGCTACTCTTAGGAGTAGCTTATTTTCGTATAAAGAGAGGCAGAGATGGAATTAATAGAGAGAAATGAACAGGTAATCAATATGATGGATACATGCATCCAGAATCTGTGGGAAAGTACAGGAACAGGGAATAAAGAATTAATCAGCTGTATTAAGAAACTGAATCTTGTATTAAAAGAATTTACAGATCGGGTGCCGGAATTTCAGAAGCTGGGAGTGGACGTGCCGGAGGATATTATACTGACCCAGATGAAGAATCTGATGACCGGATTTGAAAAGAGGGACACCGTTCTGTTAGCAGATACCATGGAATATGAGATTAAAAATACTTTATTATTTTATAATGACATTTTAAAAGAACTTGCAAAGGAGCAGGCAGAAGAATGATGGAACAGTCAAAGATGCTGGATATTAATATTGAAACCATTACGAAAGAAAAACCATATATGTTCAACCTGATCGAAGAACTGGATAAGGAAGCGTATTTGCATGAGGGAAAGATTACGGATATTTTCCAGGATGTATCGGCGAAGAATGAGAAAATCATGGGAGTAAGAAAAGAAAATCATGATTATTATCTGAACAGCCGGTATGACAGCCAGGCCGGGATCAACAGATGGCTTCAGGTGTATAAGAGTGATAAAGAGTATGGGATTGCGATTGTGATAGGAATGGCAAATCTGGCTTATATCAGGGCAATGCGGAAAGAATATCCAAATGTCCGGCTGCTGGTGTATGAGCCGGATAAATATCTGTGGGGAGAAGTTTTGTTGAATATTGACTTTTCAGATGTTCTGGCAGATCCAATGGTGAATATTGTGGTTGGACAGATCGGAAAGCTGTATCTGAAGGAACTGATGTCACATCTGGTAGATTATGCAAATTATAAATATGTACAGACCATGATTTCCCCGAATTATGATAAGATCTATCCGGCAGAATGTGAAGCGGTGCGCGAGCTTGTATACCATGCGATAGAAGAAACACTGGTGGATAAGAACACTATGTGCAAATATAATGAACATTTTTGCTATAATCGTTGCAGTAATTTTTATGACAGTCTCTGGCAGTATAATGCAGGGGATATTAAAGAATTATTTGCCGATATTGATTTTGATAAAGTCCCGGCAATTCTGGTTGCGGCGGGGCCTTCGCTGGATAAAAATGTGGAGGAATTAAAGAGAGCAAAAGGAAGGGCATTTATTATAGCGGTGGATTCATCTGTTCGTACATTGGCGAAGTATGATATTATGCCGGATATGACTGCGACGATAGATCCATGTAAGCCGGTAACTTATTTATATAAGGATAAACAAATTTCAAAATTGCCATTACTTATCAGCTTTCATGCGTTTTGCGAGTCAGCAGATGTACATAAAGGAAAAAAATTTTATTTTCACACAGAGTTTCCATTTATTAATCAGATATGGGATAAATATGAGAAAAATTATCTTAAGATTGAGACAGCAGGATCTGTTGCAAATGATGCTTTTTCATTCCTTCGCTTTATAGGATTTAAACATGTCATCATGATTGGGCAGGATTTGGCATATACAGGGGATAAGATTCATTCCAGGGACACTTATGAAGAAAGTTTTATCAGCAATGATGTGAGCCGGAAGAAAGAGGTATATGTGATAAAGGATATCTATGGAAATGATGTGAAGACAGATTATGCCATGGATATCTATCGGAGATGGTTTGAAAATCAGATTACTTTGCATAAGGAGCTTGAAGTGATTGATGCAACGGAAGGCGGTGCAAAGATAGAGGGAACAGAGGTTATGACTTTACAGGAAGCAATCGATACGAAGTGTAAGAGTGGAGAAATAATTGATTTTGCCGGGAAAATAAACCAGGCACAGCGGGTTTACACAAAAGAGGAAAGAGAAGAAATACAGGAATATCTGAAAAAAGTGACAGAAGATATGAAAGGAGATATTCCAAAGAAACTGGAAGAAGCAAAAAGAGAATATTTAAAATTACTGGAATTAAATACAAAGAGAAAATATAATTCAAAGGAATTTGAAAGGCTGCTGAAAAAAGTAGAGGAGTATAATAAATGGATGACAGAAACGGTAGAAGTAGATATGTTATCCATGTATGCAGCCAGGGATGGATTTGATGTGATGGAAGGTATCTTTGCAAACCATGATGATATGTATGAAAATATAAGGACAATAGCAGACAGTGGAATAAAAATGGTGGATTCTTATAAAAATGGAACAAAAAAATTTGTAGAATCAATGACGGCAATATTTGAATGGTTCCACAGCGATGAATACCAGCCGGTGGAGGGAAAGTAATGGAAGTACTTGCGATTATACCTGCGAGAAGCGGCTCAAAAAGTGTAAAGGATAAGAATATCAGGGAGATAAACGGAAAGCCAATGCTGGCTTATTCGATTGAACATGGACTGAAGTCCGAAAAAATCAATCGTGTGATAGTCAGTACGGACAGTGAAAAATATGCAGAGATAGCAAAGAAATATGGAGCGGAAGTACCATTTCTGCGGCCGGAAGAATATGCGAGGGATACATCCCTGGATTTAGAAGTCTTTGAGCATGCCCTGAAATTTTTAAAAGAAAAGGAAGGATATGTACCGGATATTATTGTGCAGTTAAGACCAACCTATCCAATCCGTAAAATCAGTGATATTGATAAAATGGTAGAAATTATGGAGCAGGACGAAACGATCGATTCCGTCCGGTGCATTGCTCCGGCAAAGGAAATACCCTACAAAATGTGGTTAAAGGGAGAAAATGGTGAGATTCATCCCCTGATGACGGATATTCCGGAGTGCTACAATATGCCAAGGCAGGAACTTCCAAAAGCATATTATCAGAATGCGTGCATCGACGTAATCCGTACCAGGGTTATCACGGAAGAACATTCCATGTCAGGAAAAAAAATTATCGGATATGAAATGAATGAGAACTTTGATATTGATACGGAAGAAGAATTTTTAAAGGCGGCGGAATGGATTCGGGAGCAGAATAAGAAAAAAGTCAGTGTCATTATTCCATGCTATAATGCGGAAAATGTTCTGGATAATTGTCTGGAGTCGCTGACTGCACAGACGATCGGCATAGAGAATCTGGAGATTATTCTCGTAAATGATGCATCCACGGATGGAACATACGACAGATTGTGCCAGTGGGAGCAGAAATATCCGGATTCCATTATGGTTATTAACTGCGCAGAGAATGGGCGGCAGGGAAGAGCCAGAAATATCGGACTCGAGTATGCCGGGGCAGATTATATCGGATATATGGATATTGATGATATTGCAGAGCCGGAAATGTTTGAAGAATTATATAAGAAGGCAATGCTTCATGATACAGAGGTTGTTATCTGTCAGTCACGCAGATGTACTCTGGAAGAGTATAGAAATGGAATTGGAAAAACAGACAGCACGGAAGAAAAAGTATATTTTATACAGCAGGGAAAAGACAGATTGAAATTCCTGCAGGAAGATTATAATATGGCTGTATGGAATAAATTATATAAGAAGGAGTTTCTTCAGACATATCAGATAGATTTTCCGGAGGGGATGTTATATGAAGATATCTATTTTTCATCGTTGGTAAAACGTTATGTAGTTAAAGTATGTGTGATAAAGAAAGTATTATATAATCATATCCAGTACAAAGAGTCCTCTTCCATAAATGATAATCAGAAAGTAAAAGAAGATTATCTCCATTCCTACATCCTTTTGTACAAAGAGATACAAAGGCGGGGATTATATCAGGGATATGAAAATTATTATGATATGGAACTTCTGATTTCTGGATATTATGTATATATACATTTTATGTTTGTGAAGTTTGGATATCTAGAACCAATCAGATGGAACAGGGCGAGAAAAGAGGTTCTGGGATGCTTTCCGGATGGAATGAGAGAAGAATTGAGAATCTTAATTGAAAATTTTGAGCAAAATCATAAAGAATATAATGGGACATGGAAGATTATTATGAACTCGCTGGAAAGACCGGTAACCAGGAACGAGGTCATACAGATGATGCAGATCATACAGTTAGGAGGAATGCGGAATGAGTAGTTTGTTTGATGATTTATTTATTTTTGAGATGGCAAACAGCCATCAGGGAGATGTGGAGCATGGAAAAGATATTATTCATGAGATGGGGAAAATAGCGAGAAAATATAATATTAAAGCAGCGGTAAAATTGCAATATCGTAATCTTGATAACTTTATCCATCCGGATTATGTGGGAAGAACGGATGTTAAACATATTCCGAGATTTTTAAGTACAAGGCTGACTTATGAGCAGTTCTGCGAACTGGTAGATGCCATTCGGGATGAAGGCATGATTGCGATGAGTACACCATTTGATGAAGACGGGGTGGACTGGTGCATGGATCAGGGACTTGATATCATTAAGATAGCGAGCTGCAGTTCGCTTGACTGGCCATTACTGGAGAAGGCGGCGGCGACAAGAAAGCCTCTGATTATATCCACGGGTGGAAAAACACTGTCAGACATTGATAAAATCTATAACTTCTTTACACATAAGGAAGTAGAATTCGCATTTTTACACTGTGTAGCGGAATATCCTGCACCGTTAGATCATCTTCAGCTTGATTTTATCGACAGAATGAACCGCAGATACCGTGATGTTACCATCGGATATTCAGGACATGAAGATCCGGATGATAATACCGTACCGATGTTAGCTGTGGCAAAGGGAGCAAAAATACTGGAAAGGCATGTAGCACTCCCAACAGAGCAGTATAAGATAAATGCATATTCCATGACTCCGCAGCAGGCGGATAAATGGGTGGAATCCGTATTAAAGGCAAAGACCATCTGCGCGACGAAAAAGGAAAATGACAAATATGTAAGCCAGGCAGAGATTGATTCCCTGAATTCCCTGATGAGAGGGGTATATCTGTGTCATGATGTAAAAGAGGGAGAGGTTCTTTCAAGAGAAGATGTATTCTTTGCAATGCCCTGCCATGAGAAGCAGATGAGCAGCGGCGACTTTTATGAAGGTCTGATGGTTACCAGGGATTATAAGAAAAACGAGGAATTACATGAAAAAAAACAGATGAGTGAAACCAAACAGGCAAGAAGTGTAATTCATGATGCAAAAGGACTTCTGTACGAAGCAGGTATTGCTTTGGGAGAAGATTTTGAGGTGGAATTATCCCATCATTATGGTATGCAGCATTTCAGACAGACCGGTGCAATTATTATCAATGTCATTAACCGCGAATATTGTAAGAAGCTGATTATCGTACTTCCGGGACAGAAGCATCCGACTCATATGCACAAAATCAAAGAGGAAACATTCCAGGTATTATATGGAGATTTGGAAGTAGTGATTGATGGAAAGGAAAAGAGATTAAAGGCAGGAGATATCCAGACGGTACTGCGTGGTTCGGAACATTCGTTTTCGTCTGAAAAAGGAGCTGTATTTGAAGAAATATCTACAACGCATGTAAAAAATGATTCTTATTATACCGATCCGCGAATTAAATCCCTGGATCCGATGGAAAGAAAAACTTATCTGAAGAAGTGGTAAAATTCAGTTGTTGAACAATAGTATTCAGACTTGATTTTTGGGGAAATAACGTTTATAATAATAGGTAGAATTTGGAGTTGGGGAGATAGCAGTATCTCCCTGTTTTCCTGTTTACAGAAACTGGGTAAAAGATACCGTAAACAATCTGAGATGAACAGAAAGGAAAAAATATGGAAGCAGAAGAAAACAGGGAAGAAATAGAAGTTTATAATACTATTAGTGTGCAGAATGAAGAAAATGATGCAGAGGATAATATATATCCAAACACATCTATAAAGATTGATAAAGATCAATATTCAATTTTTGAGTTAAAGAGAAAATATGATAAGGGAAAAATCTGCATGGATCCATCATTTCAAAGAAATTTCGTATGGAAATCCAGACAGATGTCAGAATTAATAGAATCGGTAATTATGGGAATTCCATTGCCGTTGATTTATCTTGCAGAAAGTGAAAATGGAGATTTGATAGTAGTTGATGGAAGACAGAGACTTACCACGTTTTTTAAATTTTTGAATAATGAATTTCATTTAAATAAATTATCTATTTTGAAAGAGATTAATGGATATAATTTTAAACAACTGGAAGAAAAATATGATAAGTACGCATCTTCGGTAGAAGATTTTCAGCTGGTTGTTCAGATTATAAAGTATCCGACTCCTGACCGTATCAGATTTGATATATTTGACCGCGTAAATCGTGGCGGGACACCATTGAATAAGCAGGAAATGCGAAATGCCCTGTATCAGGGAAAAGCAACAGAATTATTAAACAGACTGTCAAAGAATGAAGCATTTCGAAATGCAATTGGATGTGGAATATCAGATAAGCATATGAAAGATAAGTATATTATATTAAGAGCACTTGCATTTTATCTTTATTTTCATCATATACTAACTGATGACAAAACACAGAAGTTTGAATATAAGAGTGATATGGAAGATTTTTTGGGTACAACAATGAAATATTTGAACAGGTGTTTAGATGAAGAAATACAAAAGGTGGAAGAGTTGTTTGTTTCTACAATGAATTATATATCAAAATTTATGGATAAGGATGTGTTTCGATTGAATACAGGTTCTGAAAGAAAACAACCGATCAGTATGACATTATTTGAAACACTGTTTTATTTATTTTCAATGATTGTAAATAGTGAAAGATGTATATCAGAAGAGAAAATCCAGCAAAAAGTAAATGCATTAAAAATGGATGAAGAATTTTTAAGGAGTCTGCGGCATTCCGTAGACAGTACCCATAGTGTAAAAGCAAGATTCAGGATGATTGAAGGTGCATATAAGGAGTTGAGTAATGTTTAGAAATCTGGAAATAAATTACTTTAAATGCTTTGAAAGGCTAATGGTAGATTGGAAGAAACTTAATATTATAAGTGGAGAAAATTCTACAGGAAAATCCACCATGATACAGGCAATATTGTTACTTGCACAGGCACAGGAGTATGCTTTGGGCAATGTATTAAATGGCAAATATGAACAACTTGGGCAGGTGACAGATATAAGGAATATTTATAAACGTGGCAAGATTAGTATCAGGGCAGAATGGGACAACGACAAGAAAAGCTCTATGCTGGAATATGATGATGTGAATGAAACATGGAGAATAGATATTGCAGGTAAAATGGATATTATTTATCTGAGTGCGGAAAGAATTGGCGTGCAAAATGAATATCATATTAATACACAGGAATTATATCGTATTGGTGTGCGAGGAGAGTATGCATTTGATTTCCTGAGCAAAAATAAACATGAAAACCTGAGGGAAGAGAAATTTGCTATTCGTGAAGCTGGTTTAAATCTTGGCAATCAGGTAGACTACTGGTTGAATTATATTGCAGGATATACGGTTCAGGCAGAAGCAATAGATGGAACAACGATTGTGAAAGTTGCATACAGGGAAAAAGACAGTGTAAAGGATTTAAGGCCTTGTCATGTAGGAACAGGAGTAAGTTATCTGGCTGGAGTAATTATAGCAGCATTATCCTGCACCAGGGATAGTCTGTTTATTGTGGAAAATCCTGAAATACATCTTCATCCGGGTGCTCAGTCCAGATTCGTAGAATTTTTTGCATTTCTGGCATCAAAAGGTTTGCAGGTAATTATGGAAACGCATAGTGATCATATTATAAATGGTGTAAGAAAAGCCATAAAGAGAAATAATATTTCTTCACAGGAAACAGCTATTTACTTTATGAAAAAAAATGAAGAAAATATTTCAGAAGCGGTATCCATGAGAATAAGTGAAAAAGGAGTTATCATTAATCAGGAAAAAGGTTTCTTTGACCAGTTTGACAATGATTTAGATGTACTATTAGGGTTTGATGAATATGAATGAGGTTTTTATTAATGAATCTTCTTTAGAAGGTCAATATGAAGATGTAGAGGAATTTTTAGAGAAAAATACAGAATTTCTGAAGTGTGTGAATTGGTTTCGAAAACATTCTGAAGTATGGAAAATATGGAAGAAATCAACATTGTATGATGCTGATATTACCAAAGATAAGAAATTTTATCAATTAAGAGGTTATAAAGTAAATACAGATAAGAGTACAAACGATCTGATGCGGAAGATGAAAATTACATTGTCCCAGATAGAGGAAGAACCTCCATTTTGGGATTTAGAACAGATAAAACAGGTGGGGATTTATAAGGTGGATAATAGAGATATAACTGGGACATCACTGGCAGAAGCAGCAGCGCGGGAGAGTTTTGTGGTATCTTTTTATAATATATTTTATTTGGACTGCGTTCTGAAAATTATGAATAATGATATTGAAAAAAATATATATTCGATACATACAAAAAAAGGTCTTTCTCAATACCTGTTTGAACGGAAATTGATAGATGCGGACAGCTTTGTCAAAATGTATTTTGCCGGAACGAGGATTAATTTTACAAAATTAGATCCAGAATATGGATTGAATCAGCTTCAAAAAGCAGAAGTAAAAGAATGCATAAATAATTTTCAACGATTTGCACAAGCAGAAAACTGGGATAAGATATATACGGATCCAACTCTTGTATATAAGGAGTATCAGCCGGCTTCAGATAAGAATAACTGGTTTCGCAACACAGAATATAATGAGAAGCACATAGATAAATTTCGCTGTATTAATCCAAAACGCTGTTTTGGATATCGGGAAGGAGAGATATTTTATGCACTGCGGATTGAGAGGGATCATAAAATCAGTGATTATGGATGAGAATCAAAAGTTGTAATATATGAAACATAAAAAGCAGGTTAAAGAATCCTGCTCATATGTCGATATATATAGTATAAACAGAAAGAACATGAAACATGGAAGTTTCATACGGCATATCAAGGAGGATACATAGAGATGAGTAATAAGGCAATCAATAGAGTAAAATACTGGGGACAGTTACTGGGACTCCCAATCTATTGGTTGTCTTTTTGTGTACCCAGAAAGAAAAATATCTGGCTGTTTGGCAGCACGTTCGGAAGGAGATTTGCGGATAATCCGAGGTATTTATATCTGTATGCCAGCCAGCATAAGGATGAAATCCGGATGAAGAACGGACAGGCAGTACGACCAGTATGGATTAGCCATAAGAAAGAGATTGTAGAATTTCTGAAGGAAAATGGCTATGAAGCATATTATTATCATTCTTTAAAAGGAATATGGTACTGCCTGAGAGGAAGTATCTATATCTTTGATAATTATTCCAAAGATATCAGTTTCTGGTTGTCCGGAGGGGCTGTGAAATTTAATCTGTGGCATGGTTCGGGTAATAAAAAGACGAATTATGATAATAAATTTGATAAGGTGCGGCATCCAAAGAATCTGTGGGAAAAGTTTAAGTATTTTCCAAGAAGACTGTCGGACGAAAAACCGGGGCATTATACGCTGGCGACCGGGCCGATGATGGCAGATATCTTTGTGTCAGCATTTCATACAACGAAAGATCATATTATCCAGGATGGATATCCGAGAAATGATATGCTGTTCCAGACAGATTATCAGAATCTGCTGAGCGGGGAAGAGGAAGATACATTGAGAGAGATGCGGGAGAAAAAGAAAGCAGGAAATAAGATACTTGTTTATATGCCGACCTTCCGCGAATCTGAAAATCTGTTTTTCCAGACGATGGATTTAAAAAAGTTCAGTGATTATCTGAAGAAAAATAACTATTATTTTTTTACAAAGCTGCATCCAAAGTCAAAGCTGAAAGAGAAATTCTCAGAGATTCATTATGATAATATTCAGAATATTGGAGCGGATGTAGATCCGTATACATTTTTGAAAGAATGTGATTTGCTGGTGACGGATTATTCATCTATTTATTCTGATTATCTGATGTTGAACCGTCCATCGGTGTTGTTTCCGTATGATTTTGAAGAATATTCCAAGGATACAAGGGAATGTTATTTTCCATATGAAGAATATATGCCGGAAGTGCGTGCCTATACGATGGATGAATTGATGGAACAGATAACGATAGTAATGCAGAACGATACCTGTGCAGAAGGAAGAAAGAAACTGAAAGACAGGATATTTGCCTATACGGATGGAGAATCGGCAAAGAGATTATGTAAGAAAATCAGGGACGAACTATTGTAAGGAGAAAATATGAATATAGCGATGATTATAGCGGGAGGAAGCGGACAGAGAATGAGCCAGGATATCCCGAAACAGTTTATTAATGTATATGACAAACCGGTAATCGTGTATACACTGGAGGCATTTCAGAAGCATCCCAATATCGACGCAATCGAGGTAGTGTGTCTGGAGGGGTGGAAAGAGATTCTGAAAGCATATGCAAAACAGTTTAATATTACAAAATTACGGTGGATAGCAGATGGAGGTTCAAATGGCCAGCAATCCATCAGAAATGGTATCTGGAACATTAAAGATGAATGTCAGGAAGAAGATCTGATTTTGGTTCATGATGCCATCCGGCCTATGATTTCGCAGGAAATTATATCGGAATGTATCAGTAAAGCAAGACTGAATGGATCGGCAGTAACAGTAATTCCGTGTGCGGAAGCAATGTTAAGAACGAGTGACAATGTCAGCTCGGATGAAACAATTCCAAGAAGTGAGTTGATTCGTACGCAGACTCCGCAGGCATTTTCATTGGGAAAAATGGTATGGGCGCATGAAGAAGCTGCCAGAAGAGGGATCACAAATTCCATTGCGACAGTGACACTTATGATAGAACTTGGAGAAACCGTGTATTTTGCAGCCGGTTCGGAAAAAAATATAAAACTTACCACGGTGGATGACATTGAGATATTCAAAGCATTGTTGAACTCTAAGAAAGATGAGTGGTTGAAGTAAGGGCTCTGAAGAGAAAGGAAATAACAGGAAAAACTGAAAAAGAAGTTAAATATTTGTATCTATATGTCGATATATAATATGACAGGCTGATTATGGGATAATCAGCGGAAACATGGAAGTTTCAGTAGAAGATATCAAGGAGGATATATAGATATGTTAAGTAAAGCAATCAATGGAGTTAAATACCGGAAAGAGAGCAGAATTTCTGGATTTATGTCTGTTGGTTGCTTTTTTTGGTCAGGAAACTATATAGAATGAAGATGGATAGATTGATGACAGAGGTATACAGAGAAGATTTGCAATCTGTATGTATGGAAAAATTACCATTTGAAAAGCTGAAAAATAAGAAGGTTCTGATTACGGGAGCAACAGGACTGATTGGTACAGGACTTGTGGATACCCTGATATTTATAAATAAAGAAAAAGATCTATCCATGCGGATAGATATCTTCTGTAGAAATAGAGAAAAAGCAGAACAAACGTTTGCAAACTATATCAATGATGCAGATATGGAAAAAGTCCATATTATAGAAGGAGATTTGACAAAGGATATTTCACTGACAGAGGAATATGATTATATCATTCATGGAGGTGGAAATAATCATCCGGCAGCTTTTGCAAAAGAACCGGTAGAAACTATGAGAACTGCATTATTCGGAACAATGAATTTTCTGGATAAGCTGTCAAAACAGAAAAACCAACCGGTATTTTTGTTTCTGAGCAGTGGAGAGATATATGGAAATGTAGCAGAGCTGGAAGCATCCGGATGCAGGGAAGAAGTAACCGGTGAGGTGAATCCGATGGAAACACGTTCCTGCTATCCGGAAGCTAAGAGAGCGGCAGAGACTTTGTGCAGGGCATATGCAGAAGAGTATGGGCTGGATACCAGGGTCGCAAGACTTTGTTATATCTTTGGTGCAACTTATCAGAATGAAAGTACAAAGGCGGATGTGCAGTTTCTCCAAAAAGCAGTGCGGAAAGAGGATATTGTTCTAAAGAGTCCTGGAACACAATACCGTTCGTACTGTTATCTGAGAGATGCGGTTGCCGGCATCTTTTATATCCTGTTAAAGGGAGAAAAGGGAGAAGCATATAATGTTGCTAATCCACAGATGAATGTTACGATTCGTGAATTTGCAGATACACTGGCAAAAGTGGCAGGAGTACAGGTAAGATTTGAACATCCGGAAGATATGGAGAAAAGAGGATATTCGACTTTAAACAGGGAAATTCTGGATTCCGGAAAATTACAGGGACTGGGATATATGCCGCGGACAGGACTGGAAGAAGCCTTTCAAAAAATACTGGAGATAAAGAGGTGAGATAAAATCATGATTCAGATGGAAAATATAAATAAGTATATGTTTCAGAAGATAGATGAGTTATTAAAAAATGGAAGTTTAAATAACAAAAAGATAGTACTGTTTGGTTTAAATACTTCATCTTATGCAGCAAAGGAATATCTGGAAACCAGACAAATGAAAGTATTTGCATATGTTGATAATGACAGAAGAAAAATCGAGGAGATGAATGATTTTATTGAGGATGTACTTCCACGACATATGAGAGGCAGTAGTTATAAAACTGAATCGGAAAATCTGGTAAAAGCATATTATCCAGAAACACTTCTTGGTAAATTTGATGATGGGTATGCGATTTTAATTGCTTCAAAATATTATGTTCAGATGAAGGAGCAATTACAGAAAATGGGCTATATTGAGAAAAAGCATATTTATCAGATTGTAGACTTTTATGGATTAGATGAGCAGATTGGAGAATATCAGGCGGGTATTGGATATCGGGAAATGACGGCGGATGAAGTACGGCAGGTACAGCTTGATATTTTAAAACAGGTAAAGAAAATCTGCACAGAACAAGGGCTGCGTTATTATCTTTGCGGCGGAACATTGATCGGAGCAGTAAGGCATAGGGGATATATTCCGTGGGATGATGATATAGATGTTATTATGCCTTATCAGGATTATCTTAAGTTTATAAACTATATAGACAAAAACAGTAAGGAATATGCAATTTTATCCCCATACAACAATAGCGATAAATGTTTTACTTTTTTTGCAAGAATGATAAAGAATAATACTCTTATGAAATGGTGGGAGTATCCATTTCTGATGACCAGTGGAGTAAGCATAGATATATTTGCACTGTCAGGACTTCCGGAAAGAGAAGATGAAATCCAGTATTTTTATAATAAAGTAAGACGGTTAAATACTAAATTTATAAGTTCATTTTTAAAGATGAATCCAGATGAAGAGGCAGAAAAGAAAAGAAGAGAAATGATAAGAATGGAAATTCTGTCCATGCTGGAGCAGTATCAATTTGATACGAGTAAAAAAGCATTTTGTATTTCAAAGTATAAAGAAAAAGAGATTCTGCCAACTGCATTGTATAAGGAAACGCAGAGGATGTTGTTTGAAGGTGAAGAGTATAATGTTGCAGCAGGATATGATATTTATTTAAAATCCCTGTATGGAGATTATATGAAGCTTCCGCCTGAAAATCAAAGAACGGGATGCCACAGCTACAGAGCATATATTATAAGATAAGAAACTACTGCATTAATAGAAAAGGAGAAACTTATGGTAAAGATTAGTATAGTTGTAGTTGTGTATAATGTAGAGGAATATTTAAGGGACTGCCTGGAATCATTAGTTAATCAAACAATGGAAGATATAGAAATTATTGTTGTTAATGATGATTCACCGGATCATTCAGATATTATTATGAGAGAGTATGAGGAGAAGTATCCGACAAAAGTCAGATGCATATATCTGGAGAAAAATCTATGTCTTGGAGGTGCAAGGAATAAAGGTATATTGGTCGCTAAGGGTGAATATATCATGTTTGTCGATAGCGATGATTATGTTGATGTTAGTATGTGCCAAAAATTATATAATGTGGCAATGAAAAAAAATGCGGATATAGTTTGTTGTGATTATATTAGTAAGTTGGGACAAAAGGAAGTATGGATGGATATGTATCCAAATCAATTTATGGGGAAATTAGATAAAAACAAGAGAAAAATGCTTATTTCAGTTGCCTCTGCAAGTTCAGTTGCAAAAATAATTAAAACAGATATTATTTTGAAAAACAATATATTTTTTCCAGAGCATATGAAATATGAAGATATAGCAACAACACCTTTGCTTTGGATATATGCTGAAAATATATATAAAGTGAAAGAGCCGTTATATATTTATAGAAGACGTGAAAATTCTATTACATTGTCAGAAAACAGTATAGGACATTATGACAGATATTATGCAATGAGACATATTTGCGAAGAATTTATTCAAAGGGGAATATTCGGACAAGATAGTGATGAAATTCGTTCCTTGTATGTGTCTGGAATATTAAATACATTAAACATTTTGATAGAACGAAATACAAGCCTGGATGATACTATAATCGCAGAGATGCGTCAGAAGCTGATTCAGGATTTGAATTATAAAAACGATCCATTCCTGTATTTCAGATGTTATCCAAGAAGCCTTGCGATGGCAGACGATTTGATAAATTCACAGGCATTATGTGAAGAAAAGTTCGAACAGGGGAGTTATAAAAAGGTAAAAAATAAATTTGAAGATTATTATGAGAAATATAAGAATGAGACAAAAAAGATATTTGAATATTGTAATAAAAAATTGATCAAAGTTGCCATATGGGGTGCAGGGGATAAGGGAAATGATTTTTTGAAAATATGTGATGCTGGATGTGAAAATATTAGATATGTATTTGATAGTAATAAATGCAAATGGGGAAGTAAAATGGAGACAGGTCACAGGATAGAAGGATTTATAAAGCATTATATGGATATAGATTTAATACTTGTTATGAATAAAGTATATTTTAATGGAATCAGTGCAGAAATAAAATCTGTAAATAATGAAATAAAGGTATTGAATCTGGATGTGTATTATTTGCTGGATGGATATAAGAATATAGAGGATTATATAGAATAATTATAAAAGTGAGGAATAGAATAATATGAAAAAAGTAATAGGATGTATACTGAGTGGAATTACAGGTGGTTTAATAGGTGCAGTAATTACAGGAAAATTTTTAGGAAAGGCTATGGAAGAAAAAATAAAAAAAATTGATAAATTTAAAAATTATTATAGTATGTTAAATCAATGGCTAATTTTAAAACAGCAGGGAAAATCAATTGATGAATATTTAAAAAATAAAGGTTATAAAACTATAGCAATTTATGGAATGGGAGAGATGGGATGCCGTCTTCTTGATGAATTAGAGAGCAGTAATGTAGAGGTAAAATATGCTGTAGATGAAAATGCAGATGATATTTATAGTGAAATTAATATTATAAGCCCGAATGATAATTTTGAAATAGTTGATGTGATAATTGTTACGGCAACATTTGCATATTCGCAAATCAAAGAAGAATTGCAGAAAAAAGTTGATTGTGAAATTATTTCTTTAGAGGATATTATATATGCAGAATAAACATATGAATTTGGTAAGTGTTGTAGTTGTGGTTTATAATTCTTCAGAAACTGTAGTAGAAACATTAGATACTATATTAAAACAAACATATAGAAATATTGAATTGATAGTGACAGATGATTGCTCGACAGATGATACAGTGAAAATAGTAAAGAGTTGGATGATAGAGAATCATAAGAGATTTGCCAGATGCGGAATAGTAAAAAATAAGAAAAATTTGGGTGTGACAAAAAACTGTAACATAGGTATAACGAAAGTAAAAGGAAAATATATTCAGCTAATTGCGGGAGATGATCTGCTTTATCCGGAAGCAATTAGAAAGAAAGTTGAATATGCGGAAATGGAGCAGTGTCCGTACGTGTTTTCAAAAATGAAAGCTTTTGGAAATAATATAAAATCGGTTAATGATGTAAATAAAATTTTTGAAAAAAATTATAAAATTATGCGCTCTGATTGGAAAACTCAGGATGAGCAGATTGAAATAAGAAATTTTGTTATAAGTCCAATGTTTTACACAAAAAAATTTTTTAATGAAATGTGTGGTTATGATGAAAGATTTCCGATGTTAGAAGATTATCCTTTTGTATTTAAAATTATAAAATCAGGTTATAGAATAAATCTGTTAGAAGAAGAATTAGCAGGATACAGAGTTACAGATAATTCATTAAGTCATGCAGGAAGTAGTGCTTACATAAAAAGTTGTAAGAAATTTTTTTATAAAGTCAGAATATGGGAATTGATAAAGAAAAGAAAGTTTAAAGAAATGTATGAGCAGATACAAGAATTTTGTATCTGATAAGAATAGGAGAGATATATGCAGATTATAAAGTATCAGTTTCAGCAGCATGGTGATGAAAGGGGACAATTAGTAGCATTGGAAGAATTTAATGATATTCCTTTTGAAATTAAGAGAGTTTACTATATGTATGATACAAAAGAGGGTGTAAGAAGAGGATATCATGCACATAAGAGTCTCCAACAGATTTTGATATGTATACATGGTTCTTGCAAGATACTGCTTGATAATGGAAAGGAAAAGAAAAAAGTCTATTTGGAAAAGCCGTATGAAGGATTATACGTTCCTAATAATATGTGGAGAGAGATGTATGATTTTTCACCGGATGCAGTGTTGATGTGTCTGGCATCCGAAGTTTATAATGAGGATGATTATATTAGAGATTATCAACAGTTTTTAGATTTTATTAATGGAGATGAAAAAGAATGATAGCATATTCAAATTTTGCCCCAATGCATACGCAGATTAAGCATGAACTGGATGAAGCATATAAAAGAGTTATGGATTCTAACTGGTTTATATTGGGAAAAGAGTTAAAATTATTTGAGCAGGAGTATGCAGATTATTGTGGAAGCAAATATTGTATCGGTGTTGGAAATGGATTGGATGCATTACATTTAATTATAAGAGGATACGGAATTGGCGAGGGAGATGAAGTGATTCTTCCGGCAAATACTTATATAGCAACAGCTTTGGCTGTAAGTTATTCAGGAGCGATTCCTGTATTTGTTGATTGTGATAGAGATACATATAATATAGATGTGAGTCAGATAGAAAATAAAATAACGTCAAAAACAAAAGCAATTATAGCTGTTCATTTATATGGAAAGACCGCAGAAATGGAAACTATTAATAAAATTGCAAAAAAGCATAATTTAAAAGTAATTGAGGATGCAGCACAGGCACATGGTGCATATTATAAAGGTAAACGTGTTGGAAATTTAGGGGATGCAGCCGGATTTAGCTTTTATCCGGGAAAAAATCTGGGAGCATTAGGGGATGCAGGAGCAATCACAACAAATGATAAGCAATTAGCAGAAAAAATTTATGCTTTACGGAATTATGGAAGTGTAGAAAAATATCATCATATTTACCAAGGGTTTAATAGCAGGATGGATGAATTACAGGCGGCATTTTTAAGAATAAAATTAAGATATTTGGATGAATGGACAGAACAGAGAAGAAAGATAGCAGACTATTATTTGGAAAAATTAGCGGATTTAGATGTAAAACTTTCAAATACAGAAAATAAAGAAGAAAATGTATGGCATATTTTTCCAGTCATAACTAAATATCGAGAGTCTGTAAAAAAAGAAATGGAGAGAAATGAGATAGGTGTTTTAACTCATTATCCAATTCCTATACATTTGCAGGAAGCATATAGGGAGCTGGGATATGAACAAGGTGATTTTCCGGTTTCAGAGCAGTATGCACAGCAGGAAATATCACTGCCAATTTGGGTAGGAATGACAAAAAAAGATTGTGATGTAGTTGTGGATATATTCCGATATGCGGTAAAGGAGCAGGTGTGAGTTGGTTATGGAATTAAAATGTGTGAGTAAAGATGAATATAGTAATATAGTAAAAGTAAACAAATATGTTTATAATAATGTTTGGTTCCATGAATTAAATAAGGGAAAAGTGGATTATATTGAATATATGCTATTTAAGGCGAAAAAATACAAAATGGGTATTATTGTGGGGGTAAAGAATGGTGAAATGAGAATTCCATATTCATCACCATTTGAAGTGTTTGAGCAATTGACTAATGATATAAGTTTGGAAGATATCAGGGATGCATTACGACTCATTGATGGTTATTGCAAATTTAAAGAAATAAGAAAAATAATGTTTCGATTACCCCCTAATTTTTACGATGAACATTTTTTGGGGAAAATGCAAAATTCATTAATAAACGCAGGATATAAGGTAGAATATTGCGACTTAAATTATCAGTTTTATATACATAGCGATGAATATTTGAAAAATCATATGAAAAGAAATGCAAGAAAAAATTTGAGAACTTCAGAAGCTGGAGAGTATAAGCTGTATTATTGCAATAACCTGGATGATAAGAAAAAAGCTTATGAAATTATTCGGATTAATAGAAGTGAAAAAGGATATCCACTTAGAATGACATGGAATCAGGTTTCTGAGACTATAGAAAAGATTGAACATGATATTTTTATTTTGCAGTCAGGAGAAAATATGGTAGCTGCTGCAATAATATTTTTAGTAACTGAAGATATTTACCAGGTAATTTATTGGGGAGATATCAGTGAATATTCAGCATTAAGACCGATGAATTACTTAGCATATCATTTGTATTTATATTATCTGGAAAAGGGAATTCGGATACTGGATATTGGACCATCTACGGAGGAAGGAATTCCAAATTACGGATTATGTAGTTTTAAAGAAAGTATTGGATGTGAAACCAGTTGCAAAATGACTTACACAAAAAGTATACAGGAGTAGATATGAGAGATATTGATAAATATACGGAGAACTATAGTATAGCAAATTTTGAAGATTATCAGATAAAATATCGAAGAAAATTGATTTTAGATGTAATGTCAAAATACAATCCCAAAACTATTTTAGAGATAGGATGTGGCATGAAACCATTGTTCCAATATATAGATGATATAAAGTATGAAAAATATGTAGTAGTTGATCCGAGTAATAAATTTTTTGATAATGCAGTTCGATTATCCAGCAATGATAATCGAATAGAATGCATTCATGATTTTTTCACAGCGAGGTCTGTACCGCATATAAAATATGATATGATTATATGTGCAAGTTTGTTACATGAAATTGAAAATCCTGGGAATTTGTTAAAAGAAATACGAAAAATATCACAAGAAGAGACGGTAATACATATAAATGTGCCAAATGTCAATTCTGTACATCGGCTGTTAGCAAAATCCATGGGATTAATAACAGATGTACATGAAAAGTCTGAACGTAATATTTTGTATCAGCAGAATACAAACTTTGATTTAGAATCATTGAAGTCATTGATTTGTGAAAATGGATTCATGGTTGTAGAGTCAGGAAGTTATTTTATTAAGCCGTTTACACATACACAAATGTATGAAATGATAAAAGCAGATATTATAAATGAGTCAGTTTTGGATGGATTATATAAGTTGACTGAAATATTTCCTGAAAATGGTTCTGAAATTTATGTAAATGTTATGTTGAAATAGAGGTGAGTTTATGCGAAAAGGTATAACCATTGTATGTGTTGCATATAATGAGGAAAAGCGGGCAGAACAGTTTTTTGAAAGCATTAAAATGTTTGATGAAATTATCTTGATTGATAGAAGTTCTACAGATAGAACCTGTGAAATTGCAGGAAAATATGGTGCTAAAATATATAAAATACCTTATGTTGATGCAAAAGAAGAACATTTGGTATTTGAAAGAATTAACAAAGAATTATATTCAATGCCTGAAAATGAATGGGTAATGAATTTAACATTCGCTGATATTGCGCATCCTAAATTATACAATCAATTAATACAATTGATTAATAGGGATAAGTTTGATTACACAATAGTACAAGTACCCTGGGTAGAATATTTATTTGGAAAAGAAGATGAGTATATACCATATTGTCATTACTGGAGACCGGTATTGAGGAAAAAGGAATTTATTCAGAATTCAACTGTTACGCATCATGAAATAGGTGTTTTGCTTAAAAAAGAATTTAGAATGAAAAAAAATAAAAAAATTGCTGTTCATCATATGACATATTTTAATTTACAATATTCTTTTTTTGAGCAACATGTAAGATATGCAATTCAAGAAGTAGCTACATATTATTCCAAACAGGAGAACCCGAAAAAAATTTTGGCAGAGAATATAAAAAAAGCAATGATCGAAAGTACAAAGATAATTTATGAAGGAGTTTTGGCGGGAAGGGACAAAGAAATTATTAAGCATGGAACGATGATTGCTTTATATCGTTCGCTTGAATATTATTTGGCAATTTATCTCATTTTATGGGCGGATGGAAAAAAAAATGATGTTAATAAAATATTTGAAAATATTTATTCCAACTTGCAAAAAAATGGAGGGAAAGTGCCTAAACGACAAGTGTTTAAGATGTGGTTAGAACTTTTTGGTTCAGCGTTTAAGATGTTTGGTTCGGATATTATTGCTTTGTTAGCTGCACAGAATATTGTTATTATCATGACCTTAATGATTATATGGGATGACAGAAGAAAAGAGAGTGTGGAAGAGGTGTATAGTAGATTAAAAAATGATATTTTAAGTGATAAATAGATAGTGAAAGAAATGTTATGGGATGATGTAGTATCTTGGTAGAGGAGTTTAGAAATTTTATTAAAAAGAATTGAAGTTTGATTCAAAGTATATAGCAGAAATCTGTGCAAAAGTGAGTTTGTGACTTATAAAGAAAAAATTATATAGATATAATAATTTATATGATGGTTATCAAAAAATTTAGATATATACAATTAGAAATATAGAAAGTGAGAAAGATACATGAATAAAATAATGAATTGCAATATTTGTGGAGGAAAAATAAAAGATAAATATGAAGTTAAGTTTAAAGATATAATAGGAGTGACACGGGAATATACGCAATGCATTTCTATTTGTTCAGAGTGTGGGTTTATTTTTACAAAAAATCCATTGGATGAAGAAACATTAAATGATGAATATAAGGAGAATGCACAGTATGAATTTGATTCAGATAATTGTTTAGATGAAAACAGGGATGATTATAAATTACGTTGTGCAAGACAGAAAAGTTTTCTTGAGAGAAATATTGAAAGAGAGACTTTTAAGAGCATCTTAGAAGTTGGAGCTGCATCTGGTTATAATCTGAGTTTATATAAGTCATATGAAGTATTAGGAATTGAACCATCCAGAAGAAATTGCATAAATGCGGAAAAGAAATATCAGGTAAATATGTTTTGTGGTACATTTGATGAATTTTGTAAAGCTGAAAATGAAAAAAAAGTATTTGATTTGATATTTTTATCACATGTACTGGAACATATTGTAAATCCGTATGAATTTATAAAAGAATGTGAGAAGATAAATAGTAAGTATATATTTATTGAAGTGCCGACATTTGATTATAAATTTATAGATGAGCCATATGCGATGTTTAATGATCAGCATGTAAATATATTTACGTTAGAAAGTTTGCAAAATATAATGAATAGATGTGGATATAGCCTTTTGGAAGCGGAGATGTTTATGGGAAGACAGCATCAGATACCAGCAGGTTATCCGGCGATTTCAACAATATGGGAAAAGTCACAATTTATAGAAAAACATATACCATTGCACAGCAGCGAAGAACAATTAGATGCATATCTGGAAATCTCAGAAAAGCAAATGATAAGAATAAACAGTATTATAGATGATATTCCCGAAGATATGAGAATAGCAGTATGGGGAATTGGAAGGCATGCATCAATGCTGCTGGCAAATTCAAAGCTGGGAGAAAAGAATATAGTAGCTGCATATGATTCCGATAAGAGTAAGCAGAATAAGAAGTTCAATGGAATTAATATTCAGGCATTTGATGAAAGCGATGTTATTAATCATAAAATAGATGCAGTTATAATTACGACTTATGCCGCACGAAGAATTATTGAAAAAATATTGGATACATATAAACAGGATATTCAAATAATAGATCTTTATGATAATGAAAATTTATGTTGAATAAAGAAAAATAAACGGTGAGAGGAAAGTGACAGGGTGAAAGTAGTAATCTTGGCAGGCGGGTTTGGAACCCGTATATCAGAAGAATCACAGTTCAAACCGAAGCCTATGGTGGAAATCGGAGGAAAGCCGATTCTGTGGCATATCATGAAGGAATATTCTTACTATGGATTTCATGAGTTTATTATCTGTGCCGGCTATAAACAGTACATGATTAAGGAATGGTTTGCCAATTATTTTTTACATAACAGCGATATTACATTTGATTTTACGTCCGGGAAAAATGATATGACAATACATGAGCAGCACTGTGAGCCCTGGCGGGTTACAGTAGTTGATACCGGACTGCACACCATGACTGGCGGAAGGATTAAGCGGATTCAGAAATATATCGGACAGGAACCTTTCCTCATGACGTATGGGGATGGGGTATGTGATGTTGATATTGCGGAAGTGGTAAAATTTCATAAAAAGCATGGAAAGCTGGCAACACTGACGGCTGTCATGCTGGAACAGCAGAAAGGGGTGCTGGATATCGGAGGGGATAATGCGGTGAAATCCTTCCGGGAGAAAAGCCTGAATGACGGTGCACCGATTAATGCCGGATATATGGTACTGAATCCGGAGATTTTTAACTATCTGGAGGGAGACAGCTGTGTGTTCGAAAGAGAACCAATGGAAAAACTGGCAGAAGAAGGACAGTTAATGTCCTACATGCACCGTGGATTCTGGCAGTGTATGGATAATAAGCGGGAAATGGATATGCTTGAAAAACTGCTGGAGGCAGGAAAGGCACCATGGAAAAAATGGAGGGACTGAAATGGCAGGATTTGATATTTCATTTTATAAAGGAAAGCGGGTGTTTGTGACAGGACATACCGGATTTAAAGGAAGCTGGCTGTGCCGGATGCTGGTTCATGCAGGCGCAGAGGTAACCGGTTATGCACTGGAGCCATCCGGGGAGCATCTTCTTTTTGAAAAAGCAGGAATCCGGGAAAGAATACATTCCGTAACCGGGGATATCCGTGATTATGACAGCCTGAAAAAGACATTTGACAGGGCAGAACCGGAAATCGTGTTCCATCTTGCTGCACAGCCGATCGTAAGGGAAAGTTATAAAGATCCGCGGAGGACTTATGAAACCAATGTCATGGGAACGGTAAATATTCTGGAGTGTGTCAGAAACAGCAGAAGTGTGCGGTCTTTTCTGAATGTGACCACGGATAAAGTCTACAAAAACAGGGAATGGGAATGGGGGTACCGTGAAAATGAAGAACTGGACGGGTATGATCCGTACTCTAATTCCAAATCCTGTTCGGAGCTGATTACCCATTCCTACAAGAGAAGTTTTTTGGGGGATGGAAGTATTGCCGTGTCAACAGCCAGGGCAGGAAATGTGATAGGCGGAGGAGATTTTGCAAAGGACAGAATTATTCCGGACTGTATCCGGGCGGCAGGGAGACAGGAAATAATAAGAGTAAGAAATCCTTATTCTGTCCGGCCATACCAGCATGTATTGGAACCGTTGACGGCATATCTCATGATAGCTGCAGAACAATATAAGAATCCGGATGTCCAGGGCTATTATAATGTAGGACCGGGGGAGGAAAACTGTGTGACAACGGGAGAACTGGTAGGATTATTCTGTGAAGCATGGGGAAGCGGGGCAGAATGGAAGAATTGTATGGAAAAAGATGCACCACATGAATCCGGCTTCCTGAAACTGGACTGCAGCAGAATAAAACATACGTTTGGGTGGGAGCCAAAGTGGAATATCGGAAAATCAGTGGAAATGACGGTGCAGTTCAGCCGGGTATGGACAGCCGGCAGAAACATTGCAGAGGAAATGGACAGGGAAATAGAGGAATTTCTGGAGGAATAGCGGATGAAGCACTGGAACAAAGAAGAAGAGGCAAGAAAAGAAATCAAGGAACTAATCACACAGTATTATCATCAGTTTAAGGAAAAGAAAGAGCCGTATCACAGAGGAGACCGGATTTCCTATGCAGCAAGGGTGTTTGATGAAAAGGAAATGTGCGCCCTGACGGATGCCATGCTGGACTTCTGGCTGACAACGGGGCGGTTTGCCGAACGGTTTGAGAAAGAATTTGCCCAATGGATTGGGGTAAAATATGCCCATCTGGTAAACAGCGGTTCTTCGGCAAACCTGATTGCATTCATGGCACTGACGGCAGAGGAACTGGGGGACAGAAGAATCTGCAGAGGGGATGAGGTAATCACGGTTGCCTGCGGCTTTCCGACCACGGCAGCACCGATTCTCCAGTATGGTGCCGTACCGGTTTTTGTGGATGTCACCGTTCCTTCTTATAATATAGATGTGGAAATGCTGGAAGAGGCATTTTCGGAGAAAACAAAAGCGGTCATGATTGCACATACCCTGGGGAATCCGTTTAACCTTGCAGAAGTCCGTAAGTTTTGTGACAGACATCGGCTGTGGCTGGTGGAGGATAACTGCGATGCACTGGGTTCAGAGTATACCATAAACGGAGAAACAAAATTTACCGGTACCTGGGGGGATATCGGAACATCCAGTTTTTATCCGCCGCACCACATGACGATGGGAGAAGGCGGATGCGTATACACGAATAATGCAAAGCTGAGCAGGCTGATACTGTCTTTCCGTGACTGGGGACGTGACTGTGTCTGTCCTTCCGGGCAGGATAATTTCTGTGGACACCGGTATGACGGACAGTTTGGACAGCTGCCATCCGGTTATGACCATAAATATGTGTACAGCCATTTTGGATATAATCTGAAGGCAACGGATATGCAGGCAGCCATCGGCTGTGAACAGTTAAAGAAGATGCCGCAGTTCATGGAAAGGCGGCGTGCGAACTGGGACAGACTGTATCGGAAACTGGAAAACATACAGGATAAGATTATTCTGCCGCAGCCGGAGAAAAACAGCAGACCGTCCTGGTTTGGATTTGTCATCAGCATCCGTCCGGAGAGTGGAATCCGGAGAAATGATGTGACAAAGTATCTGGAAGAACATAACATACAGACCAGACTGCTGTTTTCTGGAAATCTAATCAAACATCCATGTTTTGATGGAATCCGGGGAACAAGTGCCTATCGTGTGGCAGGAAGTCTGGAGCAGACGGATTTTGTCATGAATCAGACATTCTGGATCGGGGTATATCCGGGAATGACAGAAGAGATGATTGATGATATGGCAGAAGTTATTATGGAAGCTGTGCAGTAAAAGGAGATACAATGGGTAAAATTAAGTTGTTAGATTGTACATTACGGGATGGCGGTTATGTAAATGACTGGAAATTTGGATATGATAATATCTTATGTATTTTTGAAAGACTGATTGATTCAAAGGTTGATATTATAGAAATTGGATTCCTGGATGAAAGAAGACCTTTTGACAGGGACAGGAGTATTATGCCGAATACGGATTGTATGGAAACAATATATGGTAAACGAAAGAATGAAAATACACAGATTGTTGGAATGATAGATTATGGAACCTGTTCGCTGAAACATATCAGGAAATGTTCGGAATCCTGTCTGGATGGAATTCGGGTAATTTTCAAGAAACACTTAATGAACCCGGCCATGGAATACTGCAGACAGATAAAAGCATTAGGCTATAAAGTATACGCACAATTAGTATCTATAACTGACTATAATGATGATGAACTGATGGAAGTAATTAAACTGGTCAATGATGTACAGCCGTATGCGATATCCATAGTTGATACTTATGGGTTACTGCATTTTCAGAAATTACTGCATTATTATATGATATTGGATAATAATGTGAATTTGAATATAAAAATTGGATTTCATGCACATAATAATCTTCAGCTGGCATATGCGAATACCTTATTCTTTTTGGAAAATCAGATGACTCATGATATTATTGTGGATGGGACATTGTATGGAATGGGAAAGAGTGCGGGAAATGCCCCGGTGGAATTGCTGGCAATGTCGCTGAATGAACAGTACGGAAAAAATTATGACATACATGCTATGATGCAGTGTATTGAAGAAAATATCATGCAGTATTATTACAGTTCGCCATGGGGATATCAGATGAAGTATTATTTATCAGCAAAGAATAAATGCCATCCTAATTATGTAAAATTTTTTGAAGAGAAAGAGAACCTGTCAATATCAAAAGTGGATGATTTGCTTGAAAAAATCAGTCCGGCAAGTGAAAAGTTACGATATGATAAAAATGCTGCACAGGAAATTTATCAGAAATATATGGAAGAAAATGAAAATGATTCGGAGAGTAAGAAAAGATTGAGAAGCGAACTGGAAAATAAAAAGATATTAGTTGTTGGTCCTGGAAATAATATCCGTTTACAAAAAGAACTGATTGATAATTATATTGAACAGGAAATGCCGTATGTTATTTCAATTAATTATATTCCTGATGATTTGAAAACGGATGCCGTATTTATTACGAATTCCAGACGGTATAATTGCATTCATATCACAGATGAAAAAACCATAGCAACTTCTAATATTGAATGTCGGCAGGGAATGTTTGATTTCGTTGTAAACCTGGAACCATTAATTGAGAAACAGGAAAAGATAAAAGATAATTCATATATCATGTTTTTAAAATTAATGCATGGTATTGGGATAAAAAAGATAGTCTGCGCAGGATTTGACGGATATTCAGATAAAGATGTAAATTATTTTAATCCTGCAATGGAATATAGTTTTATAAAGCAAGAAGCAGGAAATTTAAACCAGCATATTCGGGAATGTGTCTGCAACTTCAGAAAAGTTATGGAAATAGAATTTTTAACATTTTCACTGTATGATAAATACAAAGATAATAGTGATTCATTTTTTTAAAAGGAGCAATTATGATCATAAAGTCGAGATTAAAAGAATATAAAGTAATTTTTGAGCAAAATGAAGAATTTATACAGAGATTAGCAAATACAGAAAATGCACAATTTGTTGTAGATAAAAAAGTGTATGATTTGTATGGAAAATATATGAAAGATATACCAGAAGAACGGCTGTATCTGCTGGAAGCAGTTGAAGAAAATAAAGTGATAGAAACAGCCCTGAATATTTGTGAAGAAATCATTGATATTCCGGCTAAGAGAAATGCAACCATAATTTCAATAGGTGGAGGAATTATTCAGGATATTACAGGATTTGTGGCTAATATTATGTATAGAGGAATCAACTGGATATTTGTTCCGACTACGTTATTGTCCGCCTGCGACAGCTGTATTGGGGGGAAAACCTCTCTTAATTACAAAAAATATAAAAATCTTTTAGGAACCTTTTATCCGCCGGATGAAATACATATTTGTTCCCATTTGTTTCAGACACTTTCGGATAAAGACTTTAAAAGCGGGCTTGGGGAAGTAGTAAAATTTAATATTATGGATGGATATCAGGGGCTTCAGAAGATTGAGGAAAATATGGAAAAACTTTTGGAAAAAGATCCGGAAGTTATCAATGTGTTTGTTAAAACAAGCCTGAATTTTAAGAAAAAATTTATCGAACAGGATGAATTTGACAGAGGAGAGCGAGTAAAGCTTAATTTTGCCCATACGTTTGGACATGCAATAGAAGTTATTACACAGTATGAGATTCCACATGGAACAGCGGTGGCAGCTGGCATGATTATGGCAAATTATATTTCCTTTGCCCGGGGATTAATACAGGAAGATATTGTGAAAAGAAGTGAACATCTGTTATTGAAAGTGATAGATATAAATATCGAACTTTTGGAAAGACCGTTGGAAGAATATTTACAGGCAATAAGGAAGGACAAAAAACAGACAGGTAATTCCTGTACAGTCGTATTAATTACAAATTATAATAGCGGGGCAGAACTTCAGGTTGTACATGATGTTACACAAAATGAAATAAAGGAAGCAATAGAACATTTTAAGCAGATATACAGGAAAGAAAAATGAAAGTAAAAGTTTCAGAGTTTATAGCAGATTATTTTGTAAAACAGGGAATAGATACAATATTTACTGTTGTTGGTGGCGGAGCAATGCATCTGAATGATTCATTTGGTCATCATAAGAAAATCAGATGTATCTATCATCATCATGAACAGGCAGCTGCAATGGCAGCGGAATCCTATTTTCGGATAAAAACCAAAATGGCAGGTGTTTGTGTGACAAGTGGCCCAGGGGCAATTAATACATTGACGGGAGTAGCCGGTGCGTATCAGGATTCTATCCCAATGATTGTAATTTCAGGACAGACAAAAACGTCTCTTATGACGGTTAACAGTGGATTAGAATTAAGAACTTTGGGTAATCAGGAATTTGATATTATTTCTGCTGTCGGTAAAATGACAAAGTATGCTGTGACAGTTATGTGTGCAGAGGATATACAGTATTATCTGGAAAAAGCATTTTTTATAGCGCAGAATGGAAGACCCGGACCGACATGGCTGGAAATCCCGGTAGATATTCAGGGGACCTATATTGAAACAGATGGTTTGATGCATTATAAAGAATTACCAGAAGATAGTGTGCAGACCGATGATAAAAATGAGGTATCGGAGAAAATTGATTGTTTGCTGGAACAGATGAAACAGTCTGACAGACCGGTAATTTATGCAGGAAATGGAATCCGGATAAGCGGAGCAGTGAACGAGTTTAGAAAATTGGTTGAATTAACAGGAATTCCGGTAGTAACATGCTGGGATAGTATAGACCTTATAGAAACAGATAATAGCTACTTTGCCGGAAGAGGCGGAATAATGGGAGACAGAGCAGGAAATTTTGCAGTGCAGAACAGTGATTTAATCATAGCTATAGGAAATCGTCTGAATATATATCAGGTAGGGTATCAGGCTGATTCGTGGGCAAGGGAAGCATTTGTGGTGGATATTGATATTGATGCTATGGAATTGCAAAAGAAAACGATTCATGTAGATTTGCCTATTTGTATGGATGCAAAATTGTTTATCATGGAATTGACAGAGAAAATAAAAAAAACATATGAAAAATCCTGTATTCATTTTAAAAAGTGGGTGGAACAATGTGACAGATGGAAAAGAAAGTATCCGGTTGTTTTAGAAAGACATTATCAGGAAAAGAAAAATGTGAATGTTTATGCTTTCATTGATTTCATGAGTAGAAAGTTACCGGAAAAAATGATAACGGTGGCAGCAAATGGCTCGGCCAGTGTGGTGGGAAGTGCAGCATACTATATCAAGAATGGACAGAGATTTGTTATGAATTGCGCAATTTCATCTATGGGTTATGAACTGCCGGCTGCAATAGGTGCATGCGTGGCAAATCAAGATAAACCGGTAATATGCCTTGCCGGGGATGGAAGCATTATGATGAATCTGCAGGAATTGCAGACTATTGTTACGAATCATCTTCCTGTTAAGATTGTATTAATCAATAATTCCGGATATCAGCAGATTCGCCTGACACAGACAAATTTATTTCATAAAAATTTTGTCGGGATAGGACCAGACAGTGGAGATTTGGGGTTCCCGGATTTTGAAAAAATAGCATATGCATTTGGAATACCGTATAAATGTTGTAATGAAATGGAATGTCTGAACGAGTGTCTGGAATGGATGAATCAAAAAAATGAATTCTGCATATTGGAAGTTTATTGTACGACAACACAGATATTTGAACCGAAATCATCGGCAAAAAGACTGGAAGATGGAAGTTTATATTCTCCACCACTGGAAGATTTGGCACCTTTTTTATCCAGAGAGGAACTGGCATCAAATATGTATATAGAAATGTGGGATGAAAGGAAAAAAGAAAAATGAACAGACTGGAAGGAAAAATAGCATTAATAACTGGTGGAACATCAGGAATGGGAGAGGCATTTGCGAAATTATTTGCAAAAGAAAAGGCAGAGGTAATAGTGGTAGGAAGAAACAGAGAGAGAGGGAACAAAGTTGTAAAAGAAATCTTGGAGAATGGGGGAAAAGCCTGTTTTATGGAGTGTGATGTGACAAGCATAGATTCGATTAGAAACCTTAGGAAAGAGGTAGATGTTAAATATGGAAAACTGGATATTCTTGTAAATAATGCAGGTATCCTGATTACTGATGAGTTTGAAAATACAAAAGAGAAAGACTGGATGACAGTTTTTGACACGAATACCAATGCTGTCATGTGGATTACACAGAAGTTTCTCGATTTACTTATTAAATCACATGGAAGTATATTAAATAATGCATCGTATGTTGGATTACAGACATTAAGCAGAGGCAGAACAAATTATGCGTATGCAGCTTCAAAGTCAGCAACGATAAAGTTAACACAGCAATTGGCGTTAAATTATACGCCAAAGGGTATACGGGTTAATTGTTTATGCCCAGGAATAATAGAAACTCCTATTTTTACGAACAGAGATTTTTCCAGATTTAATAGTTTAATACCGATGGGACGTGTAGGAACAGCAGAGGAAGTAGCAAAAGCAGCTTTGTTTTTGGTTAGTGATGATTCATCTTATATCAGCGGAGCAATATTGACTGTGGATGGTGCGGCATCATTAAAATGATGGCAGCAAAGGAGATGTAGGTTAGATGAAGTATAATTACAAAAAGATTGCACTTACCGGAGCTACCAGTTCGATAGGAATTGCAATTATAAATGAATGTATTAAAAACAGGATAGAAGTACTGGCTTTTGTTCAAAAAGATTCCTTGCATAGAGACAGGATTCCACAGAGCAAATATGTGAAAATTGTGAATTGCTCATTGGAAGAAATGATAACATATGAAAACAATAATCATCTATCTGCAGATGTGCTGTTTCATTTGGCATGGGGAAGTACGAAAAAGGAAATACGAAGTGAAATAAAACCTCAGATTCAGAATATAAATTATTCCATAGATTCAGTGGGATTAGCCCATAAACTTAATTGTAAGGTGTATGTTGGGGCAGGTTCACAGGCAGAATTTGGAAGAAGTAATGAAAAACTGAATGAGGAAAGTATAACAAAACCGGAAACAGCATATGGCATGGCAAAATTATGTTCCTGTCAGATGACTCGCCTGGAATGTAGAAAGTATGGAATAAAACATATATGGCCGAGGATTTTTAGTACATATGGTCCAAATTCACAGGAAAATACCATTTTAAGTTATACTATCAGTAGTATATTAAGAAATGAATCGCCAAAGTTGACAGCCTGCGAACAGATATGGGATTTTATGTATGTGGATGATGCTGCAAGGGCGATGATGCTTTTGGCACAGTATGGAAGAGATGGTGAGATATATTGTGTTTCATCGGGAAAGTCTGGAAAAATGAGAGATTTTATTGGAATAGTAAGCAAAGAATTGAAAAAAGATGTAGAAATCGGGTATGGAATTCTTCCCTATAGTGATAATACAGTCATGCATCTGGAAGGGGATATAGAGAAACTACAAAGAGATACAGGATTTGTAGCACAGGTGCCATTTGAAGAAGGGATAGCAAGAACAATTACATGGATGAACAATTATTTTATGAAATCTAAAATTTAGCATTTAGGTAATATACACCACTTTACCGCTTTTTTCATAAAAAATATCGTACAGGGACTTTCTGATGTATAATAAGTTTGCTACAAAAACCAGAAAGAAGTCTCCCTATACGACAAACTTATTATGCAACAAAATTCACTGATTGGTAGACTAAATTCTTATTTTTCTCTTTATTTTGAAACTTTTTCTGTTCCTACGGCACAGACACTGCTTTTACTGGTATGTTCCATCCTGGCACTGGAATCTGCTCATTCCATCCGTTTTGTCCTGAGTGAGGAAATCCGGCAACAGATATTTTTTGCCGGTTTCGTGAAAACAGCCGAAAACAGTATAAAATCACAACGTATTCTCAGAGCCTTAAAACAATTGATTTACCGTCAGGGATATCATCTATAAAGTTGTAAAGTGGTGGCTCATTGTATCAAACATGTAAAATTGAACTTTCTTTGGTGAAGAGCTATATTGCAGCATATCTGCATATACATAACTTATACCACGAGGGAGAATTGGAAAGTGAGTTTTTGGAAAAATTTATAGAGTGGTATATGGAACAGACAGAAATCAGGATTTCTGCAAATGGAGTGGATAATGCATTGAGCCGGTTGCAGAAAATTAAATCCATTGAAATTGAAAATAGGAGAATCAAACTGATAGAAAGAGTATGGATTAACAAGAGAACAGGCGGATTAGAGTAGTGACTAAAAAAATAAATTTTTTTAAAAATAGCTATAAAGTATATTGGATTTGCACCGATATAAAATATAACAGTAGTAAAATAGAATAAACCGAGGTGTTATCATGGACGAGAACAAGGTAAAGAATAAGAGTAAGAAGGGAAAAACATTTACTATTGCATTGGTAATGGTGCTGTTGGTAACTGTTGGAGCTTTAGGAGCTGTGTGCGTACATTTGTACCAGAAAAACAGTGAGAAAGAAGAAACAACAACAGTGGATAGGAATGTGTCGGGTTCAGCAATTGTTGTTTCTGATGATAATAGAAGTTTGGCAGGTCAGATTAAGGAAAAAGCAAAAGAAGGAAGAATTGTGGTAAAGATGACACAGGATTGGATATTTGAAGATGACTGTACCAAGAGTAATGCGTATTTGGCTAATTCAGAAAGAAATACAACAGATTTGCGCTTTGAAATATCATTGGCGGATTCCGGAGAGGTAATTATGACATCACCAGATGTCCCGGTAGGCTCCTGTATCGAGAATTTTGGATTAAGTAAAATCTTAGATCCTGGTCAATATGATGTTGTTGTAGCACATCAGCAGATAAAAGATGGTGAAGTGTATGGTACAGTCAGGACATCAGCGACAATTACGGTAAAATAAATTTGTTTCATACTAAAAATATAAACTCTTATTTAATAAACAATATTTATTCAAGGAGGAATAGAAAATATGATTAAGAGAAGATTGATGGCAACAGCAATGACAGCAGCTCTTATAACAAGTATGTTTGCGACAACTGCATTTGCTGATGAAACAAAGGCATGGAATACGGATGGAGGTAGTCTTACAGTAGAAGGAGCTTCAACAACAGTAGAGGCAACACTGGAAGTAGAGTTACCAACAGATTTATCATTTGGAATTAATCCATTAAAGCTGGATGTATCAGAAGATAGTAGTAAACCAAATAAGAAACAGATTGTAGGAGCAGATTATCTTATTACAAATTATAGTAATGTAGACGTATTAGTAAAAGCATCTACAAAAGTAACAGCAGAGAGCACAGTTGACTTAAAAACTGCGGGTGCTTATGATGACAAGTCATTTGAATTATCACCAACTAAGGATAAGAAAGCAGTGTTACTGATTCAGGCTCTTGCAACAGCTATTACAGTTGGAACTGATGAAAGTGTTACAACTACATATGGCGACTTTACTGCATCAGCTGCAGCTAGTAATGATGCAACTTCTGTAAATGGTAAAGCTGGTGCGATTTTAGGAGCCGGTGATACAGATATTTTATTCAAACTTGCAAAGAATGATGGAACTTTAAAAAGTGCAAATATAGGTGCATTTACGTTTGATGGTTCTGTAGATCCAAATGCAGCATTTACAGATGGTGATGTAAAAGTTACCACAGTATTTACAATGAGTACACTTACAGATAACCAGTCAACTAACTCATATGAGGCGAGTGCTACATATACAGGTGCAACTAATGTTGTAGACAAGAAATCATAATAAAAAATTAGGATGGTTTTTATAAGTTCTGCAATGATATATTAAATAAGAGATTTTAACGAAATGTCATGGGATTATTGAAAGGTAATCTTATGGCATTTTGTGTATATGCTCTCAATGAAGCAAGACAAAAATACGGGAGACAGATAAGTTGAATGAATACTTAAGTGATAATTTCCCTTTGACACAGCAAATAATTATAGTTTTTCAAGGAATTTGGAGTGGCGTGATTATTTTTATACCAATAATTTTATTTAGTATATGTTTTTATTAATTATATTTTGGTATGGTGCAAATTATGCTATAAATTAAAAATTTTTTATAAAAGTCAGGATGTTTTAGAGGCTGTAAACTACGGAACGATGCACAGAGCAGATTGTTCCGGCATCGTTCCGTGTTTTTATTTTTCCATACAGTTACAGATAAGTTTGGAAATCTTTGTTATGATTTTCCAGAGAATCTCTGTAACAGTATGTGCAATCACTTTGACAGTAGACCTGTCAAAATTCTGCATTAAGAAAAATAATATTATGTAACTATAGCATAAAATGCAATAGTACAGTATTCTTTTTGCTAACATATTGCGGTACCTCCTTCCTGTAGAATGTTACACATTTTATCTGTGTTCATAGATAAGTATGGTGAAATAATCAAAAAAAGATTTTTAATAAAAAATAAAATTATATTTTTAGCTATTTATGTTGAAACGGCATGGAAATCAGTAAAGAACTTTGGCTTATAGATACAATGGGCTGAAGTTCTTATTTTTCATGCAGTTTTCAATTAAAATATGTTGACAAAAATAAAATAATATTGTAATATAAGTTTATAAATAAGAAATATACAACTGCCAAACAGGAACGTGATGTGAAGACGCAGGGTTTGACAGTAAAACGGAAAGATAATATAATGAATATAGGAGGAGATGGAGTATGACGGGATACAAAAGAGTCAGTGAGATGACACTGGAAGAGAAACGAGAGAAAGTTGCCGGATTTAATGTAATGGATGATGTGTTTTTCCAGAAGATGATGGAAGACAAAGAAGTGTGTGAAGAGATTCTGAGAATTATTCTGGAGAATTCCAAAATGCGGGTAATAGAGTGTGTTCCGCAGGCATCTATTAAAAATCTGAATGGAAAATCAGTAGTTCTGGATGTTTTGTGCCGGGACAATGATGGGAAATATTGTAATGTGGAAGTTCAGAAGGCAGATGATGACGATCACCAGAAGCGGGTAAGGTATAATGCAGCCCTGGTAAGTATGTATACCATGCAGGCAGGGAAAGACTATAAGGAACTTCCGGATGTAAAGGTAGTATTTATTTCCAAGTTTGATGTATTCAAAGCAGATCATGCCATGTATCATGTGGACAGAGTGGTAAGAGAAACCGGTCAGAAAGTAGAGAATGGACAGAGTGAAATTTATGTTAATACAAAAGGAAAGGATAAAACTTTGGTATCAGAATTGATGGAGTACTTTACAGACAGTAATGGATGAAAGGAAATATGTCCAAAACTTTCAAACCGGGTTATGATGTTTAAGACAGAGCAGAAAGAGGTGACAGAAATGTGTGAATTAATGAAAAAAGAAAGACTTGCTGGACAAGAAGAAGGAAAACAAGGGGAACGGATTCGGTTAATTGTGAATCTGGTGGATAAAATGGGAATGAGTTTTGAGGATGCGTGTCGGTTTATGGAGATACCACAGGAGGAAATAGAGGAGTATCGCAGGAAGGTAAAAGGTAATATAAACTGATTGAAAGTAGAAGGTATTTGTATGAGATTTTGTAAAACAATCATGTAGAAGGAGATAAGAGATATGCTAAGTATATATTTGGGGATGATGAAAGAAGCTATATATCATCCGCCAACATATTTCGATAATACATATGATGATGAGTGGATCACGAATCCGTTGTCAGTTGAAATGATAAAAGATGTTGACAAGTCAGTTGTGATAGGAACACATTTGATAGATAGTCCTGTATTAGGACCGATTTCAACGAAAGAGTTATCTGGTGGAGTGAAAACTCTTATGCTTATGGCATTTGATGATAGTGGAAAGATATTTAATGCATCCGTATGTGGTGATAATTGTGCAAAATGGATACTGGATATTGCCAGGAAAAAAGACTTAACAATTAACTTAAATCATATTATGGATTTTGGAAAAGAACCTTTTGAAGCGAGGATTTTGAATACGGGAAAGCAGGTATACAGTATGAAAGAATTTGTATTTGTTGCGGCAGAATATGTGTAGGTGAGTGCAGATGAAGGGAAAATATAAGATAGTCATAAAAAATAATAGATTGCATTATGAATTGGAAATAAAAAGAAATATTACAATTATAAAAGGAGATAGTGCGACTGGAAAAACTACATTGATAGATATGGTAAGACAATTTTCTAATTTTGGAAATTCAAGTGGAATTGAAATAATATCAGATGTTTCTTGCAGGGTTGTAGAAGGAGTAGATTGGAAAATACTTGTTCAGAATATTGCGAGAAGTATAATCTTTATAGATGAGGAGAATGCATTTATCCGGACAAAGGAGTTTGCAGAACAGGTTAAGCAGTCCGATAACTATTTTGTGCTCGTAACCAGAGAAAATTTGTATAATCTGCCGTATAGTGTAGAAGAAATATATGGTCTATATTCTTCTGGTAAGTATCAGAATACAAAGAAAGTATATCAGCATTTTTATAGAATATATACAGATAGTTTGTTGAAAACAAAAGTAAGACCAGATAAAATTATAACAGAAGATACAAATTCCGGGTATGATTTTTTTAAGGCGGTAGCATCAGATGCTCAAATTTTCAGCTGGGAAAGATATTTTACCAGACTTTTAATTGAAAAATCGTCAGGAACATATTTTAAATATCAGAAGTCAACTTTAAATCCTGTATATTTGCATGAGAAAAACAGAAACCTTCTGTTAAACAGTATGGAAGGGATGGATATTGGGAGAAGAAACCAGTGTTTATAAAGGAAATATAGGAGTATCGCAGAAAGGCAAAGTTATGAAACTATTATATTATACATGGGATGAATACTGCAGTTATGATATCAGGCAGTGTTTTGAGCAGCTTGGATATGAGTACAGGGTTTGCAGTTATGAAATGAAGAATAAGCTGGAGTCGGCAGAGTTCACAGAGCAGCTGCGGAAACTGCTGGAAGAGGATGATTATGATTTCATATTTTCATTTGCGTATTTTCCGGTGATTGCAGAGGCAGCAGCTGCAAACAGGGTAAAATATGTATCGTGGATTTATGACAGTCCGCTGTATTCCCTGTATACCGATTCGGTATTCCATAAATATAATTATATTTTCCATTTTGACAGTACAGAAGTGGAACGGTTGAAAAAATGCGGGGTGGATCATATTTATCATATGCCATTGGCAGTGAATGCGGACCGGCTTGGAAGCCTGGATAAAGAAGATGGATTTTTATATGATGTATCCTTTGTTGGAAAGCTGTACAGGGATCAGTATAATTTTTTTGACCAGATTAAGGGAATGCCGGAGTATTACAAAGGCTATTTTGATGCATTGATTCAGACACAGATGAAGCTGTTTGGGTATAATGTGATTGCAGATGTGCTGACACCGGAGGAGTTTAAGAAGATTTCTGCGTTTATCGGGTTTAAAAATGATGGAAAGATGTTTCTGGATGCCAGGGATATGTTTATTAATATACTGGAGAAAAAGGTAACAGCCGTGGAAAGAACCGGATTATTAAAGGTGCTATCCAGGTATTATCCTGTTACATTGTTTTCTGATGTGACAGACGTTGAATTGCAGAACGTTGCGTTTAAGGGATATGTGAATTACCTTACGGAGATGCCTGATGTTTTTCGCAGATCAAAGATTAATATGAATATAACACTCCGTTCTATTCAGTCGGGGATACCGCTCCGCTGCCTTGATATCATGGGAGCAGGTGGCTTCCTGATGTCCAATTATCAGCCGGAACTGGCGCAGCTCTTTGAAAATGGAAGAGAGATGGCAATGTATGAGAGCAAAGAAGATTTGCTGGATAAGGTAAATTATTACCTGACACATGAGGAAGAGAGAAAAGAAATTGCATATCTTGGAAGGGAAAAGGTTCGAAAAGAGTACGATTATAAGGTGGCAGTGCAAAAAATTGTGGAAATCGTAAAAACAGATAAATTGTCATAGATTTGTTAAATAAAATGTAAAATCCGCCGATATAAATTAAGGATTGGACAAATCCGGGCTTTGAGGAAAAAGCCCAGAACAGACATGGAGGTTGCAGATAAAGATGGATACAAGAGAACAGCAGATGGATTTACTGGAATCCGTGGTGGAATATGCACCAAAAGCAATCGGTGAATTAAAGAAGTTATCGGTGGAATTTTATGGATTAAAGCAGGATGATTCGGACGAATATCTTGATTTTGTACTTGAGAACAGTAATTGGCTGATTCAGGCATTGAATGCGACAATGCCGCTTTTAAATGAAGAAAAGCAGAGAATAGATAAGGAACGTGCCGATCGTGCCGTCCTTGAATTAAATGAGGCACTTTCTTCCCAGGTGGATGCAAGAATAGCGGATGCATTGGATAAGGGACTGATACCGGTACTGGAAGAATTCCTGCGGGCAGCAGAAGAAGTTCTGTAAATTATGTAAGAATAAGATGGGATATATCATATAAAAATCATATAAGTAAGAAAAGAGAGCGGTTTTCCGGCAATGAAATAAACCCGGGAATTGCTCTCTTTTTATGCTTGTTATCAGATAGGTAATTGCAAAACACTTAAATTTTTGAAATGTATATGCAAATGAAACATTACACGAAGGCACGCTCTCGCTACATTCGGCTGGTAGCGGTACTAAGATGCTAAAATACAGCATCTTAGTACCGACCGCCTCATAGTACCTTCTTAGTAATTGTTCAATTTGCATATACAATAAACATAGATTATGAGTTTTGCAATTACCTATTTGTTATCAGATTACATTAAATGATTAAGGATTGTTAATTAGGAATGATTCAGATGCTGCTATAATCCAGATGCTCCAGATTCTTCATGCCTTTAATTGCAAGACCGTCTGTCAGATTAATACATTCGATGCCGGATTTTATAATACGTTTTTCGATCCATTTCCGATAGGAAAGAAAAGTTGCCGTTGTAAGTATCTTATTTCCGTGGATGTCTTTTTCACTGATATAGTGGTGTGTGTCTGAGATGTTGCCGGAAATTCCGAAAGCATGACTTTTTTTCTCCGGATAAGCCAGGTCAAGTCCGGTTGTAATCAGGGTGGAACATCCCATGCGCAGGGCGAAATCCAGGGCAGCGGTAGATACCGAGCCGCCGGTTTCAAACAGCAGAAGCGAATGCTCTCTGGCAAAATCTTCGCTTTCGGCAAAGTCTTTCTGAAAGAAAATATATTTTTTTCCACAAAAGGTATCCACGGCAGAGTTTGATGCGGTGGAAAGGTATAGAAGTTCTGCAGCGGTTTGTGGAAGATCCCGCAGCTGCCATGCCAGGGAAGGTTTTGCATCCGTGATGATGACATAGTCCGGCACAAAGTTCTGCGATAAAAGCATCCGGTAAATTTTGCCGGCACAGATGGTAATCGTATCCGGATGGAACTCTTTGTATTTTATAATTTCCGGCAGGTGGGTTTCACTGCCAGGTCCGCCTCCGAGATATACCACTGGTTTTCCGGAGATTCTGCATTTCAGAGAATCGGCAGGAAGATCATTGCGGCGGATATTATAATAGAAGTTTTCGGAGAGCGACTGAAGCTGCTCTTCCACGGAACTCATCTGAAGAAAATATTCTGTCAGAACATTTTTGACTGCATGATTTTCCATAGACTGCATGGTCGGATAGTGAATCAGTACTTTGCAGTCGGATTCTTTCACCAGGGAATCCAGCTCGGAAAGGGATGGCGAATAGATAATCTGGAAACGTTCTTCGGTCAGCGCATAGGAAAAATCAACCATTTGCATGGCAAGACCTATGATATTCAGATCCGGCTCTAAAACGGTAATGCGGTATCGGCGGTCTTTTAAAAACATGAAAAGTGCGTGATAACCGAGTCCAAGCCCGATGATGGCATAGTGAAATATCCCTTCTTCCGCATAAGATTCTGCAAAGTGGTATCCTTCCATCCATGGATTTTTGTTTGAATGAAAATAGATGCTTCCACCGGAAAAGTTCTTTTTTAAGGTAAAGGCCCCGATTCCGGATGGCTCCGGCTGATAGACTGTCTTATCCGGATTGGAAAAGTCGTGTGTTTCCAGAAGCCGGCAGAGCTGTTCGCCGGCTTTTCCAGATTGCTTCAGAGCCTGCGTATTTTGGGAAAAATAATTCTCATAAGGAAACTCCAGTTCTGCAAGAACAGAGGCCTGGAGTTCATAAAGGCAGGGCAGCAGTTCCAGATCGAGAATATCACCCAGCAGAACATAATCCGGTATATTCTGGGCATCCAGCATTTTACCCAGATAAGAATTCAGTAAGGATATGCTCTGCTGGTTTAAAAGAGTGCTGCAGTTATTGAACAGCTGTGTAAAATAAAAAATCAGCTCTTTTATATGAAATGCTGTTTTCCAGAAATGCTGCTTTCTGATATCCGTGATGGCAGTCTCACTGGTATGTATAATGGAACGGAGGGTATCCATCAAAGTGTATAATGTATTCATAGGAATCCTTTCCGATAGAAAAGTTGCAAGTGTTTATATGAGAAATCCTGTTGATTAACTTCGGGATATAGAGGTAGAACCGGAATTACGGGTACTGCTTCTGGAGGAACGGAAACCGCCACGTCCCTTCATATCCTTCTCTTCATCTTTCTTAAAACGTATACTGCCTTCGTTTCTTGGCTTCTCGCCCATGCCTGCCACATAAAATGCCTTATTCAGGTCATTGGCTGTTTTGCGGACACAGTCCGGGCAGAAATGACCATAACGGATGGAGCATCCGCAGGATTCACATTTGATGTAATATTTACTGCCTTCCGGAATTTCAACTTTTCCATCACGGAGCATCAGATTAAGTTTTTCCAAAGATACTCCTGTCGCTTCTGAAATCACCCCCATGGTGGACACTCCATTTTCATCGATAAATTTTTTTACTTTACCAAAATCATCGTATTCCACATTGCCGCAGCTGTTGCAGATGTATTTGCCAGACCCTTTATAAAACAAGGAAGCTCCGCATTTGCTACATTCCACAGGTTTGTTTTCGAGGATATATTTTACGTCAGAACCATTCATGTATTTGACTCCTTTCAAAATTTGCTTTTTTACGTTGTTCTTTTAAGAACATAATTATACACAAATTATAGTATAAAAATCAATATTTGTCAAAAAAATTATACAGGATTCATAAAAAAATTGGTACTTATTTTAAATTGACAATCAACTCTGAATGGTATATCATTATATTATAAATTAAGATTAGGAGGTGTCTTTATGATAAGCAGTGTATATGATTATTACTTATCTACTTATGGTAATAAGGAAGTATCGAAATATGATTCTCATAAGAACAGTGAATTAAAAGAAGTTTATTCTTCCATGCTGAAAGTAAACAGACATTCTCCTTTGTATAAGTTTGAGAATCTTACCAGTGCCCAGAAGTATGCAATCGATATCAAAGAGACGGCGAGATCTTTCCGGAATGTTGCGGCATCGCTTACAAATGCGGACGGAAGTATTGCAGCATTCACAAAGAAACAGGCACAGTCTTCAGATGAGAATATTGCAGATGCAGTGTATCTTGGAAATGATGAAGGAAGTACAGGATTTGAGCTTGAGGTAAAGAGCAGGGCAAAGGGTCAGGTGAATACGGGGATTTTCATGGACGGCCAACAGGGCATTGATTCCGGAAGCTATTCTTTTGACCTGGCAATCGGCAAATATACCTATGAATTTTCCTTTGATGTGGAAGAAGGAAAGAGCGGAAGTGATGTACAGAAGCAGATTTCAAACCTGATTAACCGTTCGGAGATCGGTCTGCGGGCATCGGTTGTGCAGAATGAAGAAGGGCAGACAGCAATCCAGATTCGTTCGGAAGAAATCGGAATGCCGGAAAATGGACAGGATGAGATTTTTCAGATTCAGAATAATGATAAGAGTGAAGCGGGAAATATTGTGCGGAAACTGGGACTTGATCAGGTGGACACACTGCCGGCGGATGCGGTATTCCTGGTAAATGGGGAAGAACATACATCTGATTCCAATTCCGTGGTGATTCATAATTTCCGAATTTCCCTGAATGGGGAAGGTCAGGAGAATCCGGTGCAAATAAGTCTGAAGCCGGATTTTGACGCAATGCGTGAGAATGTAACAGAATTAATCGATGCATATAATTCCATGATAGATATGGCGGCAGCACATAAGGATGATGGTACGGAAGGCGACCGGCTGCTGAATGAGATTACAAGAATTACCGCAAGATACAGGGACGGACTTGATTCAGCGGGATTCATGGTGGGAGATGACGGACATATCAGTATAGAAGATGCGATTCTGATTCAGTCGGATCAGGAAGGAACGATGCAAGAAGGACTGGAACGGTTAAATTCACTGAAGAACGCACTGGTGAAAAAAGCAGGCGATATGTCGGTCGATCCGATGAAATATGTCAACAAAAAAATGATCGCATATCCAAATCCGGTTCGTAATTTCACAAATCCATATATTTCTTCTATATATAGTGGAATGATGTTTAACGGATACATCTGATGCAGGGTACGATGCTTTCGGAGTAAACAGCGATTTGCTGGAAGTATTCATGAAGATAAAGATAAAGAAAAAGGATTGACTTTCATCGCAAGCTGTGCTATAGTAGGAAAGCGTTGGAAGAAGTCCTTTTTTTTTGCAAAATTTTTTGCAGAAAAATACAGACAAAAATCAAAAAAATTTAGTGGAGGTGGAAGCTGTGCGCGTAAAGATCACATTGGCATGTACGGAGTGTAAGCAGCGTAATTACAACATGACAAAAGACAAAAAAACACATCCGGACAGAATGGAAACAAAGAAGTATTGCAGATTCTGTAAGTCACACACATTACACAAAGAAACAAAGTAATTGGATGGAGGTAAGGATATGAGCGAAACTGTATCAACAGAAGTGACTCTGGAAGAAAAAACAGTGAAAGCTGATAAGTCTTCTGAAAACAAGTCTCCGGACAAGAAACAGAAGGGTAGCAGATTTGCTGCTTTGAAGGCAGAGTTCAAGAAGATTGTCTGGCCGGAAAGAGCTAGCGTTGTCAGAAATACAACGGCTGTAGTCCTCGTTTCAATTTTTATTGGTATCGCGGTAAAAGTATCAGATTTACTTATACAGGCGTTACTTGACTTATTGTTGTAATAATTGTGTAAGGAATAGGTGATTGTATGGAAGAGAAGGAACAGGATAAAGAAGCAAAATGGTATGTTGTGCATACCTACTCAGGATATGAGAACAAAGTAAAGACTGATATCGAAAAAACAGTTGAAAACAGAAAGCTTCAGGATCAGATTCTGGAAGTCGCAGTTCCTATGCAGGACACCGTAGAGATGAAGAATGGGGCAAAGAAACAGGTTGAGAGAAAATTATTTCCGGGCTATGTTCTTATCCATATGTTCATGAATGATGACACATGGTATGTTGTCAGAAATACAAGAGGTGTTACAGGATTCGTGGGTCCGGGTTCCAATCCGGTATCGCTTACAGAAAGTGAGATCAAATCTCTGGGAATTGATATTCCGAAGATTGTGGTTGATTTTGAAGTGGGTGACAGTGTTACCGTAACAGGCGGTGCCTGGGAAAAAACAGTTGGTGTGATTAAGAGCATCAATGAGCACAAGCAGAGTGTTACGATTACTGTTGATATGTTTGGCAGGGAGACCCCTGTTGAAATTGGCTTTACAGAAATTAAAAAGATTGAATATTAATCAATCGGAGTTCATCAAATTTAGGAGGTGCCAATCATGGCGAAGAAAGTAGAAGGATATATTAAGTTACAGATCGCTGCCGGTAAGGCAACACCAGCACCACCAGTTGGACCAGCACTTGGTCAGCATGGTGTAAATATTGCTCAGTTTACAAAGGAGTTTAATGCAAGAACAGCAGATCAGGACGGAATGACAATTCCTGTTGTTATCACTGTTTATTCAGACAGAAGTTTCAGCTTCATTACAAAAACTCCTCCTGCTGCAGTATTATTAAAGAAAGCCTGCAAGATTAAGTCAGGTTCAGCAGTACCAAACAAGACAAAGGTAGCAACAATTTCAAAGGCAGATCTTCAGAAGATTGCTGAGACAAAGTTACCTGATTTAAATGCTGCATCCCTTGAAGCTGCTATGAGCATGATCGCTGGTACAGCAAGAAGTATGGGTATCACAGTAGAAGATTAATTGAGTTAACGTGGGAGGCCGGAACAGAAGGTTCCTCCCGATATTACCACTAGGAGGCTATTTAAATGAAAAGAGGAAAGAAATACGTAGAAGCTGCTAAGTTAATCGACAGAACAGCAACATACGATATTGATCAGGCTATGGAGCTTGTAAAAAAAGCTGCAACTGCTAAATTTGATGAGACAATCGAAGCTCATATCAGAACAGGTTGTGACGGACGTCATGCAGAACAGCAGATCCGTGGTGCGGTAGTATTACCACACGGAACAGGTAAATCTGTAAAGGTTTTAGTTTTCGCAAAAGGTGATAAGGCTGAAGAAGCGAAAGCTGCAGGTGCTGAATACGTTGGAGCAGAAGAGTTGATTCCAAAAATTCAGAACGAAGGATGGTTTGACTTTGACGTTGTAGTTGCTACACCGGACATGATGGGTGTTGTTGGTCGTTTAGGACGTGTACTCGGACCTAAGGGCTTAATGCCAAACCCTAAGGCTGGAACAGTAACAATGGACGTTACAAAGGCTGTTAATGATATTAAAGCTGGTAAGATTGAATACAGACTTGATAAAACAAATATTATTCATGTGCCAATCGGAAAGGCTTCTTTCTCAGAAGCTGATCTTGCGGACAACTTCCAGACACTTATCGATGCTATTAACAAGGCTAGACCTGCAACATTAAAAGGTCAGTATTTAAGAAGCGTATCTGTTGCTCCTACAATGGGACCGGGCGTAAAATTAAATGTTACAAAGTTAGCTAACTAATTGCTGATAGCTGATATTATTTCCGGACAGAGGATTCTGTCCGGATTTTTTAATATAAAAAATGAAAAAGTGCTTGACAACAGGAAAAGTGCATGGTATTATATCAAAGGTTTTTGAAACCACTGCCGAAGACAGCAGGTTTGGAACATGGATTCCAACTAACGCAAAACGCCTGCCGAGGAATGTGAATCACTTGATAGATTATTACATCTCCGATCGTCTTTGATTAGGAGATTTTTTATTGTATAGTGCTTCTTATTCGGCAAAGGACTGAAAAGTCCGTCATTATAGAAGGAGGCAAACAATCATGGCAAAAGTAGAACTTAAAGCACCTATCGTTGCTGAAATCAGTGAATTACTTGATGGCGCACAGTCAGCTGTACTTGTTGATTACCGTGGTCTTACTGTTGAACAGGATACAAAGCTTCGTAAGCAGTTAAGAGAAGCTGGTGTTACTTACAAAGTATACAAGAACACAATGGTCAACTTCGCAGTGAAAGGAACTGATTTTGAAGGATTAAGCGCTCACCTTGAAGGACCTACAGCAATTGCTGTATCTAAGGATGATGCAACAGCTCCTGCAAGAATTTTATACAATTTCTCAAAGGAAGCAGAAGCGCTTGAATTAAAGGCTGGTGTAGTAGAAGGAACATACTACGATACAGAAGGTATCAAGGTTATCGCTACTATCCCATCAAGAGACGAACTGCTTGCAAAATTCCTTGGAAGCATCCAGTCACCTATTACAAACTTTGCTCGTGTTATTAAGCAGATCGCTGAAAAGAACGAGGAAGTTGCATAACTATTGAGATTTTTTTAGGAGGAAATAAAAATGACAACTCAGGAAATTATTGAAGTAATCAAAGGTTTATCAGTATTAGAATTAAATGACTTAGTAAAAGCTTGTGAAGAAGAATTCGGCGTATCTGCAGCAGCAGGTGTTGTAGTAGCTGGACCAGCAGCAGGCGCAGCAGCTGAAGAAAAGACAGAATTCGATGTAGAATTAACAGAAGTAGGCCCTAACAAAGTTAAGGTTATCAAAGTTGTTAAGGATGCTACAGGTCTTGGACTTAAGGAAGCAAAAGAAATCGTTGACGGTGCTCCAAAGGTTGTTAAGGCTGGTGCTGCTAAGGCAGAAGCTGAAGACATCAAGACAAAACTTGAAGCTGAAGGTGCTGTAGTTACATTAAAGTAATCAGAACGACGAAATAGAAAAAGAGATACTTTCTTTTACAGAACAGAGAAGGAACAGAAGAAATTCTGCACCTTCTCTGTTTTTTTGCTTGACAACATTTGCCAAGTGTGCTATCATGAAAAATGCACTATTGTGTTAATGGGCTAAGTATGCCCTTTTGTCAATAGTAGTAAAACTCACGTCACTTAGCCCTCCGCTGCTATAGCCAGAGCAGAAGACCGGAAGGGTGTAAGAATATAAAGAACAGGGGTGAAATGTCAAATGGAGAAAAACAGGCTGCGTCCGGTTAAAAATGGTAAAAGCTTAAGAATGAGCTTCTCAAGACAGAAAGAGGTTCTTGAGATGCCAAATCTTATTGAGATCCAGAAGAATTCATATGATTGGTTTCTTACAGAAGGTTTGAGAGAAGTTTTTGACGATATCTCTCCGATCGAAGATTTCAGTAATCATTTAAGTCTTGAATTTGTAGACTTTCAGTTATGCAGAAATGATAGAAAGTATTCGATTGAAGAGTGTAAGGAAAGAGATGCTACATATGCAGCTCCTCTTAAAGTGAAAGTAAGACTTCATAACAAAGAAACCGGCGAAATGACAGAACATGAAATATTTATTGGTGATTTGCCGATTATGACAGAAACCGGTACATTTGTAATTAACGGCGCAGAACGTGTCATCGTAAGTCAGTTAGTACGTTCTCCTGGTATTTATTATGGAATTGACCATGATAAACTCGGTAAGGAATTGTACTCATCAACTGTCATACCAAACAGAGGTGCATGGCTGGAGTATGAAACTGATTCTAATGATATCTTCTATGTGCGTGTGGACAGAACAAGAAAAGTTCCTGTTACCGTACTTGTCAGAGCATTAGGTATAGGAACGAATGCTGAAATTAACGAACTGTTTGGCGAAGAACCTAAGATTCTTGCAAGTTATGAGAAGGATACTTCCACAGATTACCAGAGCGGTCTTCTTGAGTTGTATAAGAAGATTCGTCCGGGTGAACCATTGAGTGTGGACAGTGCCCAGAATCTTGTTACAAGTATGTTTTTTGATGCCAGAAGATATGATCTGGCAAAGGTTGGACGTTACAAATTCAACAAGAAACTTGCATTGAAAAACAGAATTGCAGGAAAGACACTTGCAGAAACTGTAGTAAGTCCGGTAACAGGTGAAGTACTTGCAGAAGCAGGACAGCTTGTATCCGAAGAACTTGCAGTTGCAATTCAGAATGCGGCAGTACCATTTGTCTGGATTCAGACAGAAACAAAGAATGTAAAAGTTCTTTCCAATATGATGGTAGATATTCATGAATATGTCGATTTTGATGCAGAAGAGCTTGGTGTAAAAGAAAATGTATTTTTCCCTGTTCTTGCAGATATATTAGCAGCAAATGATGATGAAGAATCATTAAAAGATGCGATTGAAAACAATATTGCGGAATTAGTTCCAAAGCATATCACAAAAGAGGATATTCTGGCATCCATCGGATACTGCCTCAATCTTGAATATGGCATTGGCAATTCTGACGATATCGATCACCTGGGCAACAGACGTATCAGAGCCGTAGGTGAACTGTTACAGAACCAGTACAGAATCGGTCTTTCCAGAATGGAAAGAGTTGTGCGTGAAAGAATGACAACCCAGGATATTGAGGGCATTTCACCACAGTCCCTGATTAATATTAAGCCTGTTACAGCAGCAGTGAAGGAATTCTTCGGAAGCTCACAGCTGTCCCAGTTCATGGATCAGAACAACCCTCTGAGTGAATTAACACATAAGAGACGTTTATCCGCACTTGGACCGGGTGGTCTGTCACGAGACAGAGCCGGATTCGAGGTTCGTGACGTACACTATTCCCATTATGGAAGAATGTGTCCTATTGAGACTCCGGAAGGTCCTAACATCGGTCTGATTAACTCTCTTGCATGCTATGCGAGAATCAATGAATATGGATTTATTGAAGCACCTTACCGTGTGCTGGACAAGTCTGATCCGGAAAATCCTCGTGTTACAGACGATGTTGTTTATCTGACCGCAGACGAAGAAGATAAATTCCGTGTGGCACAGGCAAACGAACCACTGGATGAGAATGGATATTTTGTAAATAATAACGTATCCGGACGTTTCCGTGAAGAAACCCTGAAATTCGAGAAGAAAACCATCGACCTGATGGACGTTTCCCCTAAGATGGTCTTCTCTGTAACAACATCCATGATTCCATTCCTTCAGAACGATGATGCAAACCGTGCTTTGATGGGATGTAATATGCAGCGTCAGGCAGTCCCTCTTCTTACCGCAGAAGCACCTGTTGTAGGTACCGGTATGGAAGTAAAAGCAGCTGTCGATTCCGGCGTATGTGTTGTTGCAAAACGTGATGGTATCATCGAACGTTCCACATCAAAGGATATTACGATTAAGTATGACGAAGACGGAACAAAGGAAACTTATAAGTTAATTAAGTTTTCACGAAGCAACCAGAGTAACTGCTATAACCAGGTTCCAATTGTAAACAAAGGTGACCATGTTAAGGCAGGAGATGTCATAGCAGATGGTGCTTCCACAAAGAACAGTGAGATCGCACTTGGTAAGAACCCTCTCATCGGTTTCATGACCTGGGAAGGTTATAACTATGAAGATGCCGTACTGTTAAGTGAAAGACTGGTAAAAGAAGATGTTTACACATCTATTCATATAGAAGAATACGAAACAGAAGCAAGAGATACAAAACTCGGACCGGAAGAAATTACACGAGATGTTCCGGGGGTCGGCGATGATGCGTTAAAGAACCTTGATGAGAGAGGTATCATCCGTATTGGTGCAGAGGTGCGTGCCGGAGATATTTTGGTCGGAAAGGTAACTCCGAAGGGAGAAACAGAGCTGACTGCAGAAGAGAGACTGTTAAGAGCCATCTTTGGTGAGAAGGCAAGAGAAGTAAGAGATACTTCACTGAAAGTTCCTCATGGGGAATATGGTATCGTTGTGGATGCGAAAGTATTTACAAGAGAAAATGGTGATGAACTTGCACCTGGCGATAATATGTCAGTCCGCATTTACATTGCACAGAAGAGAAAGATTTCCGTTGGTGATAAGATGGCCGGCCGACATGGTAATAAGGGTGTCGTTTCCCGTGTATTACCTGTAGAAGATATGCCATTCCTTCCAAATGGCCGTCCGCTCGATATCGTGCTGAATCCTCTGGGTGTGCCTTCCCGTATGAACATCGGACAGGTCCTTGAGATTCACTTGAGTCTTGCAGCAAAAGCACTTGGATTTAATATTGCAACACCGGTATTCGATGGTGCAAACGAAGATGATATCCAGGATATGCTTGAGATGGCAAATGATTATGTCAATACCGAATGGGAAGAATTTGAAGCAAAATATAAAGAACTGGTAGATCCTGAAATTATGCAGTATCTGTATGACAATCGTGCACACAGGGCAGAATGGAAGGGCGTTCCGATTTCAAGAGATGGTAAAGTATGGCTTCGTGATGGTCGTACCGGTGAATATTTCGACAGCCCGGTTACAATCGGACACATGCATTACCTCAAACTGCATCACCTTGTTGACGATAAGATCCATGCACGTTCTACAGGTCCTTACTCTCTGGTTACACAGCAGCCTCTTGGTGGTAAGGCACAGTTCGGTGGACAGAGATTCGGAGAAATGGAAGTTTGGGCTTTGGAGGCATATGGTGCATCCTATACACTTCAGGAAATCCTTACTGTAAAATCCGATGATGTGATTGGACGTGTTAAGACCTATGAAGCAATTATCAAAGGTGAAAATATACCTGAACCGGGTATCCCTGAATCTTTCAAGGTACTTCTGAAAGAACTTCAGTCTCTTGCACTTGATGTAAAAGTATTAAGAGAAGATGATACAGAAGTAGAACTGAAAGAGAATATAGATACAGGAGATACGGACTGGAATTCCATCATGTCAGGTGATGATTACGGACATGGAAAGGAAGAGAACTTCGAAGCAGCCGGCTATCAGAAGCAGGTAATCGAAGGAGATGAATTTGTGGCTGTAGATGAAGGAAGCGATGATTCCGCAGATGACAGTTACGGATATGATAATGATGACTATTCAGAAGAATAATAGAAGGGAGTGCCGAGAATGCCAGAAAATAATAAGTCAACTTATGAACCGATGACTTTTGATAAGATTAAGATTTCATTGGCTTCGCCGGAAAAAATCAGGGAATGGGCGCACAGAACTCCGGAACCTGAAGATAAAACAAGTGAAGCATGGGAAAGATGGAATCAGGAAGGCATGGTATTAAAGCCGGAAACGATCAATTACAGAACACTTAAGCCGGAAAGAGATGGTCTGTTCTGTGAGAAGATATTTGGACCGAGCAAGGACTGGGAATGTCACTGCGGTAAGTATAAGAAGATCAGATATAAAGGCGTTATCTGTGACCGATGCGGCGTTGAAGTAACAAAATCCAATGTCCGCCGTGAACGTATGGGCCGTATTGAATTAGCCGCTCCGGTTTCACATATCTGGTATTTCAAGGGCATCCCTAGCCGTATGGGATTAATCCTTGATATATCACCAAAAGTTTTGGAAAAGATTTTATACTTTGCATCCTATGTTGTACTGGATCCTGGAACATCAAGTCTTTCATACAAGCAGGTACTCTCAGAGAAAGAGTACCGTGAAGCTATGGATGAGAATCCGGATTTCCGTGCAGGCATGGGTGCAGAGTCCATTCTGGAACTCCTGTCCTCTATTGATCTGGAGAAAGAGTCACAGCAGTTAAAGAAAGAGTTATACAGTGCTTCCGGTCAGAAGAGAGCAAAACTCATCAAGAGACTGGAAGTGGTAGAAGCATTCCGTAATTCCGGAAACCGTCCGGAATGGATGATTCTTACCGTTGTACCGGTTATTCCGCCGGATTTAAGACCAATGGTTCAGCTCGATGGCGGCAGATTTGCGACATCTGACCTGAATGATTTATATAGAAGAATTATCAACAGAAACAACCGTCTGCAGAGACTTCTTGACCTCGGCGCACCGGAAATCATTGTGCGTAATGAGAAGAGAATGTTACAGGAAGCTGTTGATGCTCTGATTGATAACGGAAGAAGAGGCCGTCCGGTTACAGGACCTGGAAACAGGGCGTTAAAATCTCTCTCCGATATGTTAAAGGGTAAGCAGGGACGTTTCCGTCAGAACCTCTTAGGTAAGCGAGTTGACTACTCAGGACGTTCCGTTATCGTAGTAGGTCCGGAACTGAAGATTTACCAGTGTGGTCTTCCAAAAGAGATGGCGATTGAATTATTCAAGCCGTTCGTAATGAAAGAATTAGTAACCAACGGTACTGCACACAATATCAAGTCTGCAAAGAAGATGGTAGAAAAACTTCAGACAGAGGTATGGGATGTGCTTGAAGATGTTATCAAAGAACATCCGGTTATGTTAAACCGTGCCCCGACACTTCACAGACTGGGTATTCAGGCATTCGAACCTATCCTTGTAGAAGGTAAGGCAATCAAACTTCATCCGCTTGTTTGTACCGCATTCAATGCCGATTTCGATGGTGACCAGATGGCCGTACATCTTCCATTATCCGTGGAAGCACAGGCAGAGTGCCGTTTCTTACTGCTCTCACCAAACAACCTGTTAAAGCCGTCCGATGGTGGTCCGGTAGCCGTTCCTTCCCAGGATATGGTCCTCGGTATTTACTATCTGACACAGGAAAGACCGGGTGCAAAGGGCGAAGGCAAGGTATTCAAGAGCATTAATGAAGCAATTCTTGCTTATGAAAATAGAGCGATCACATTGCATTCCAAGATTGGTGTCCGTGTGATAAAGACAACTCCGGAAGGAAAAGCGATCACAGGTATCGTTCATTCCACACTGGGCCGTTTCATTTTCAATGAAATCCTGCCACAGGATTTAGGACTTACAGAGAGAACCTGCGAAGAAGATATCCTGAAACTGGAGGTAGATTACCATGTAGGTAAGAAACAGTTAAAGAAGATTCTGGAGAAGGTTATCAATACACATGGTGCGACAAAGACAGCAGAAGTGCTGGATGACATCAAAGCCATGGGTTATAAATATTCTACAAGAGCTGCCATGACGGTATCTATTTCAGATATGACAGTGCCTGCAGAAAAGACAGAATATCTGGCTGATGCAGAAAAGAAGGTAGATAAAATTACAAGAAACTTCAGACGTGGTCTTATCACTGACGAAGAAAGATATAAAGAAGTAATCAAGGTATGGCAGGTAGCCGATGATAAGATCAAAGATGCGTTGCTTGGCGGTCTTGATAAGTATAACAACATCTTTATGATGGCTGATTCCGGTGCCCGAGGTTCTGATAAGCAGATCAAGCAGCTTGCAGGTATGCGAGGACTTATGGCGGATACAACCGGACGTGCCATCGAGCTTCCTATCAAGTCCAACTTCCGAGAAGGTCTTGACGTACTGGAATACTTCATTTCCGCACATGGTGCAAGAAAGGGTCTGTCAGATACCGCTCTTCGTACCGCCGATTCCGGATATATGACCAGACGACTCGTTGATGTTGCGCAGGAATTAATTATCCGGGAAGTGGACTGCTGCGAAGGAAAAGAAATTCCGTACATGGAAGTAGCAGAATTTACAAATGGTTCCGGTGTGCTGGAAAGTCTGGAAGAAAGAATTACAGGCAGATATGCAGCAGAAACCGTAAAAGATGCAGAAGATAACGTTATTGTAGAAGCAAATCATATGATTACACCGAAGCGTGCAGCAGCCGTAGTGAAGTCAGGAAGAGAAAAAGTCAAGATCAGAACCATTCTTTCCTGTAAATCAAAGCTTGGTATCTGTGCAAAATGTTATGGTGCAAACATGGCAACCGGACAGGCAGTACAGGTCGGCGAAGCAGTCGGTATCATCGCTGCACAGTCCATCGGTGAACCTGGTACACAGCTTACCATGAGAACCTTCCATACCGGTGGTGTGGCAGGTGGAGATATCACACAGGGTCTTCCTCGAGTAGAAGAATTATTTGAAGCAAGAAAACCAAAGGGACTTGCAATCATCGCAGAGTTTGGCGGAAAAGCTGAAGTAACTGATACAAAGAAGAAGAGAGAAGTAGTAATCCGCAGCCTTGAAACAGGCGAAGAGAAGGCATATCTCATTCCTTACGGTTCCCGAATCAAGATTCAGGATGGTGCAATTCTGGAAGCCGGTGATGCGCTGACAGAAGGTTCTGTAAATCCACACGATCTGTTAAAGATCAAAGGTCTGCGTGCTGTTCAGGATTACATGCTCCACGGAGTTCAGGATGTATACCGTATGCAGGGTGTAGAAATCAATGATAAGCATATCGAAGTTATTGTAAGACAGATGCTTAAGAAGATTAAGATTGAAGAAGCAGGAGATTCACAGTATCTTCCGGGAACATCCGTTGATGTTCTTGACTTCAACGAAACAAATGAAGCATTGTTGGCAGAAGGTAAGAAACCGGCAGTGGGAGTTCAGGTAATGCTTGGTATTACAAAGGCATCCCTTGCCACAAATTCATTCCTTTCCGCAGCTTCCTTCCAGGAAACAACAAAAGTTCTTACAGAAGCAGCTATTAACGGTAAGGTAGATCCACTGATCGGTCTGAAGGAAAATGTTATCATTGGTAAGTTAATTCCTGCCGGAACAGGTCTTGGCAGATATCGTGATGTAAAACTCAGCACAGATTACAAAATCGTGGAGGTTGAGGAAGAAGAGGACGATGAAACAGAAGCATCCGCAGAAGAGCAGAATACCGATGCAGAAGAAACAACAGAAACAGCTACAGAAGCTGTAGAAGTTTCTGAAGCAGACGCAGAGGAAGAAGATGCAGAAGAAGTATCTGTCGAGGAAAACGTTGAAGAAACTGTTGAAGAATAGATAAGAAATGGAAAAAAGTATTTTAACTCCAAAGGAAATCGCACAGTCATCCATATCCGTTGCCGAAAATAAGGCAAATATGGTATGGTGGCGGCAGTTTCTGCTGGCAATTATGGCAGGCCTGTTTATCGGGCTTGCCGGAAATGGTGCAAGTATAACCGCATATTCCGTACCTGCGGCAGGTATGTCCAAAATGCTTTCCGGTGTTCTTTTCGGAACCGGTCTGATTCTGGTCCTGATGGCGGGAGCAGAATTATTTACCGGAAATTCACTGATGTTAATCGGTGTTGCTGAGAAAAAGATCCGCATAAGTGCAATGCTCCGTAACTGGGTAATTGTATACATCGGGAATTTTATCGGCGGTGTGGGACTGGCATGGTGTATCAGCCAGACGACACAGTTCGGAATGGACAAAGGTGCACTGGGTGCATATGCAATCAATACTGCATTATCAAAATGCACACTGGATTTTAAGGCGGCATTTATTATGGCTGTTTTCTGCAATATCCTGGTGTGCCTTGCAGTCTGGGTAAGCTGGGCAGGAAAAGATATGGTGTCCAAAATCATTGGATTATATTTTCCAATCTGGCTGTTTGTAACATCCGGTTATGAACATTGTGTTGCCAATATGTATTTCATTCCGGCAGGCATATTTGCAAAAGGAAATGATGCATATGTAGCAGCTGCCGTGGAAAAATACGGACTTACACTTTCCCAGATCGATAAACTGAGCTGGTCCTCTTTTTTTGCATCAAATCTTGTACCCGTAACACTGGGTAATATTGTTGGTGGTGCATTTGTTGCAATGATGTACTGGCTTGTATTTTTAAAAGAAAAAAATGATTAAAATAAGAAAAACCTCCAATAATTATGCATATAATTATGGAGGTTTTTTATGTGGAAAGAAAGAAAAAAATATGGGATTATTTTTGCCGGTGCGGTATTGTATGCTTTTTCTGTAGCATTGATTCTGAAACCAAACCAGCTGGCTCCGGGCGGTGCGTCCGGTCTTGCCATTATGATTTCCTATTTTACAGGGATTAAAACAGGTACGATTATTCTGATTTTGAATATTCCTTTAATCATTGCAGGTGTCCGGGCTTTTGGAAAAGAATTTTTATATGGGACAATGTTTGCAATTTTCATAAATTCCATTTTTGTAAATCTTTTTGAAGAATTTCCGGCACCATTGCATGATATGTTTCTGGCATCAGTATGCGGAGGAACACTTGATGCCGTAAGTCTCGGAATTATCCTGAGGCAGGGCGGGACAACCGGGGGAACAGATATTGTTGCAAAAATATTACGAAAGAGAATGCCGCAGTTTGAGATGGGAAAGTTATTTATTCTTGTTGACATGGTAGTAGTGGCATTGTCCGCCTTTGTTTTTGGAAATATTGAAAATGCAATATATTCTGCCATTTGTGTGGTTATTACCGGTCAGGTCATGGATAGGATATTATATGGTGGACAGGGTGCGAGAATGTTATTTATCATGAGTGATTCCGCAGAAAAAATCAGCCGCAGGCTTATAGACATGAATACGGGCATTACTTATCTGAAAGGAAGAGGAGGGTATACAGACAGAGAAAAAAATGTTATAATATGTGTTATGAGAAAAAGACTTCTTCCGGCAGCATTAAAAATGATACGGGAGGAAGACGAAAAAGTGTTTATGATAGTTACTTTGGCAGAGAAAGTAGTAGGAGAAGGATATCGGGAAAATGAATAAAGAAAGTACAGTAAAGGAAAAAAGGAAAACTCATGAAAAACTGAATAATGCAATTACTGTTATTTGTATACTGGCCATTATGATAAGCATACTGGCAGTAGTATTAATAACCAAAGACAGATTTGGGAAAAAACCATTCTCTTATCCGGATTCATTGGGAAAGACCGTGATTCGTGTAGACGATGATGAGGTAACGTTAAAGGAAATTTCGTACTATATCCTGGTAGCAGAAACAAATGTTAATGCAGCTGCACAGGAATATAACAGCAATAATATGGAAGCATACTGGAATATGAATCTTCATCCGAAATATGTCAGGTCACATATTCGGGAACTTATAATAGATGCCTGTACCAGGGATAATGTATATTATCAGGAGGCATTGACGGCGGGATATACCCTGGATGATGCCATGAAGCAGGAAATCAGGGAGAATGCCGTGGAAGAGATGAATAAGCTGACCGATGGCCAGCGGCAGTATTTGCAATATACAGAGGAGGACATGATAACTGTTCTGACAAAGATATATTATGCCCGGTGGTATGTGACAGATCTGATGAATCAGGGATATACACAGGAAGAACTGGATATAGATGGCAGTTATTATAAGAAAGTACAAAAAAAATACAAAATTAAGGTTTATAACAGCCTGTGGGAAAAAGTTCCGATAGGAAATGTAACCATTAATCAGGATTACCAATGAAAGGGGGCAGTTTATGCCGGGTTATGACACACATTATCTGTTCGGTATCAAGGCATATAAGAAATTACCGGACTCTAAAATAAAAGAAGCAATCAAAAAAAGGAAAAATGCATACATTCTCGGAGTGCTTGGACCTGATATTTTCTTCTACTATGCAACAGAGGTAGTGGCAGTGAGGAAAAATATCGGCTCCGTTATGCATACACAGAAAACAGATACATTTTTAAAGAATATGATAGGGTATGTGGCATCGCTGGATGAAAGAAAGAATAGTGTGGAAATCGCATATCTGTGCGGATTTCTGACCCATTATTTTCTGGATCGGGAATGTCATCCGTATGTTTACTGGCAGACGGACTACCTGAATAAGCGGAAAGATTATCTGGAGAAGCACTATCAGTTTGAAAATGATATCGATGTTGCATTATTGCGGATTATGAGAAATACTACCCCATATGAATTTTCAAGGGTCAGCCAGATAAAGATTAATCCGGCGGAACGCGAACGGGTATGCCGGATGCTGCATTACAGTATGCACCGGACCTATGAAGAAACAAGAATTACAAAGCGGGGGATCCATCTGGCGATTCTGTCCATCCAGAAAGAACAGCATTTTTTCAAATTATGTTCCGGAAAATTAAAGACGGCGATAGAAACGGTTGAGAATTATTTTGTCGGACAGTCGTATCTTGCCAGCCTGATTCCGGGAGTTGACCATGAGATTAGCGAAGATCCGCTGAACCTGCGGCATCTCGAATGGAAGAATCCGTGGAAGTCTGAAAAAGTAAGCAATGCGTCATTTCCGGAGATGATGGAGAAAGCAGCGGGAAACTTTGCACTGTCCGTATATCTGATGGAAGATTACCTCTATGAATTCAGGGGGGATAAACAGGTCTGGAATCTGCTGACATGGCGGATCGGAAATGCATCCTACCACAGCGGGCTGGATTGGAATATTCCGAGTTAAAAGTTGTAAAAAAACCCTTGACAATTATTTTAAGGACAAGTATAATTAAAAAGCTTGCGAAAATGCAAGCAGAGTAACAAAGAAAATTACCATATTTTTAATCAGGAGGTGAAAAAGAATGCCTACATTTAACCAGTTAGTAAGAAAAGGAAGAAAGACTGCAGAAAAGAAGTATACTGCACCAGCACTCTTAAAGGGATACAACTCTTTACAGAAGAAAGCTACAGATACAGCATCACCACAGAAGAGAGGTGTGTGTACAGCAGTTAAGACAGCTACTCCAAAGAAGCCTAACTCAGCTCTTAGAAAAATTGCCAGAGTTCGTCTTTCTAACGGTATCGAAGTAACAAGCTACATCCCAGGAGAAGGACACAACCTTCAGGAACATAGCGTTGTTCTTATCAGAGGAGGAAGAGTAAAAGACCTTCCAGGTACAAGATACCACATCGTTAGAGGTACACTTGATACAGCAGGTGTTGCAAAGAGACGTCAGGCACGTTCTAAATACGGCGCTAAGAGACCAAAAGCTGGAAAATAGGAATTCATCACAGGTTGAATGAAAGGTAACAGCATAGCTGTTATGCCGCAGGACGGCACAGGCCCTTTGGGCTTGCCCATAGTGACGGATTAAAAATATGGTTGAATAGATTTACTGAAATTTATGAACGTGTTTTTAAAGCCGCACGAACACAATCAAAAGTGAGTACCGTTGATTTAATTAAAATTTATTAAGGAGGGAAGAACCGTGCCACGTAAAGGACATACTCAGAAAAGAGAAGTATTAGCAGATCCATTATACAACAACAAGGTAGTTACAAAACTCATCAACAACATCATGCTTGATGGTAAGAGAGGAGTAGCTCAGAAGATCGTATATGGAGCATTCAGCAGAGTAGAAGAAAAAGCTGGAAAACCGGCATTAGAAGTATTCGAAGAAGCTATGAACAACGTAATGCCAGTACTTGAAGTAAAGGCAAGACGTATCGGTGGTGCCACATATCAGGTACCTATCGAGGTAAGAGCAGACAGAAGGCAGGCTTTAGGTCTTCGTTGGTTAACAATGTTTTCTCGTAAGAGAGGCGAAAAGACCATGGAAGAAAGATTAGCAAATGAAATCCTTGATGCTGCTAACAACACTGGTGCAGCTGTTAAGAGAAAAGAAGACATGCATAAGATGGCAGAAGCGAACAAGGCATTTGCACACTATAGATTCTAGTAAAGGAGAAAAGCTATGGCTGGAAGAGAATATCCGTTAGAGAGAACCAGAAATATTGGTATTATGGCTCACATCGATGCTGGTAAAACAACATTAACAGAGCGTATCTTATACTATACTGGTGTTAATCACAAAATCGGTGATACTCATGAAGGTACTGCTACCATGGACTGGATGGCTCAGGAGCAGGAAAGAGGTATCACAATTACTTCAGCAGCAACAACATGTCACTGGACACCTGAAAAAGAAGGTAAGCCAATGGCAGGTGCACCGGCATATCGTATCAACATCATTGATACTCCTGGACACGTTGACTTCACTGTAGAAGTTGAGCGTTCCCTTAGAGTTCTTGATGGTGCTGTAGGTGTATTCGATGCACAGAACGGTGTTGAACCACAGTCAGAAAACGTATGGCGTCAGGCTGACACATACAATGTTCCTCGTATGGCATTCATGAATAAGATGGATAAGCTTGGAGCAGATTTCTTTGGTTCATGTAACCAGCTTATTACAAAGCTTGGAAAGAACCCGGTTCTTGTTCAGATTCCTATCGGTAAGGAAGACAGCTTCCAGGGAATCATCGACTTATTTGAAATGCAGGCTTATGTATTCAATGGTGATAAGGGTGATGATATCCAGGTTGGTGAAATTCCTGCAGATTTAAAGGATCAGGCTGAAGAATATCACAGCAAACTGATTGAACAGTGTGTTGAATTAGATGAGGACTTAATGGAGAAATACCTTGAAGAAGGTGAAGAAGGAATTACCGTTGCGGAACTTAAGGCTGCATTAAGAAAAGGAACAATTGCAGGTGATGCAATTCCTTGTCTTTGCGGTACAGCATATAAGAACAAAGGTGTTCAGAAGCTTCTGGATGCAGTTGTAGAATATATGCCGGCTCCTACAGATATTCCTGACATCAAGGGTGTTGATGAAGATGGCAATGAAGTTGAGAGAAAGTCTTCGGATGAAGAACCATTCTCAGCACTTGCATTCAAGATTATGACTGACCCATTCGTAGGTAAGTTAGCATTCTTCAGAGTTTACTCAGGTACATTGAACTCAGGTTCTTATGTATTAAATGCAAACAAGAACAAGAAGGAACGTGTAGGTCGTATCCTTCAGATGCACGCAAATAACAGAAAAGAAATCGATAAAGTTTACTCAGGTGATATCGCTGCAGCAGTAGGTCTTAAATTTACTATTACAGGTGATACAATCTGTGATGAACAGCATCCGGTTATCTTAGAGTCCATGGAATTCCCAGAACCAGTTATCGAGCTTGCTATTGAACCTAAGACAAAAGATGCTCAGGGCAAGATGGGTGAAGCTTTAGCAAAACTTGCGGAAGAAGATCCTACATTCAGAGCTCATACAGATGCAGAAACAGGACAGACAATCATCGCCGGAATGGGCGAACTTCACCTTGATATCATCGTTGACAGACTTCTTCGTGAGTTTAAGGTAGAAGCTAATGTTGGTGCTCCTCAGGTTGCATACAGAGAATGTATCACAAAGACTGTAGAAGTAGACAGCAAGTATGCAAAACAGTCAGGTGGTCGTGGTCAGTATGGTCACTGTAAAGTTCGTTTTGAGCCTATGGATGCAAACGGTGATGAATTATTCAAGTTTGATTCAGAAGTTGTCGGTGGTGCTATTCCTAAGGAATATATCCCAGCAGTAGGCGAAGGTATCGAAGAAGCTACACAGTCAGGTATCCTTGCAGGATTCCCGGTAGTAGGTGTACACGCAACTGTATACGATGGTTCTTACCATGAAGTCGATTCATCAGAAATGGCATTCCACATTGCCGGTTCTATGGCATTCAAGGAAGCTATGGCTAAGGCAGCTGCTACTATTCTTGAGCCTATCATGAAGGTAGAAGTTACTATGCCGGAAGAATACATGGGTGATGTAATCGGTGATATTAATGCCCGTAGAGGACGTATCGAAGGTATGGACGATATCAGCGGTGGTAAGATGATCAAAGCATTCGTTCCACTTTCAGAAATGTTCGGATATGCAACAGATCTTCGTTCTAAGACACAGGGACGTGGTAACTACTCAATGTTCTTTGAGAAATATGAGCAGGCACCTAAGTCAGTTCAGGATAAGATTATTGCATCAAAGGCAAAATAATTTCAATTTATGCCCGTAAAATGTAAAAAAGGCTTGAAAATATTTCTATTATGAAATATAATCATAATAGCCGTATATATGGAGGATGGGACTGCACCCATCCCCCGCTATAAATGAATTAAAATTTAAGGAGGTCAATTTAAAAATGGCTAAGGAAAAGTTTGAAAGAAGCAAACCACATTGTAATATTGGTACTATTGGTCACGTTGATCATGGTAAAACTACTTTAACAGCTGCTATCACAAAGGTATTAGCTGACAGAGTTGCTGGTAACAGTGCAACAGATTTCGAAAACATCGATAAAGCTCCAGAAGAAAGAGAAAGAGGTATCACAATCTCTACAGCTCACGTTGAGTACGAAACAGAAAAGAGACATTATGCTCACGTTGACTGCCCAGGACATGCTGATTACGTTAAGAACATGATCACTGGTGCTGCACAGATGGATGGTGCTATCCTCGTTGTTGCTGCTACTGATGGTGTTATGGCTCAGACAAAGGAACATATCCTTCTTTCCAGACAGGTAGGTGTACCTTACATCGTAGTATTCATGAACAAATGTGATATGGTTGATGATCCGGAACTTCTTGAATTAGTAGAAATGGATATCAGAGACTTATTAAATGAGTACGATTTCCCAGGCGATGATACTCCAATCATCCAGGGTTCAGCTCTTAAGGCTCTTGAAGATCCTTCAAGCGAATGGGGCGACAAGATCATGGAACTTATGGATGCAGTAGATTCATACATTCCAGATCCTCAGAGAGATACAGATAAGCCATTCCTTATGCCAGTAGAAGACGTATTCACAATTACAGGTCGTGGTACTGTTGCTACAGGTAGAGTAGAAAGAGGAACACTTCACCTTAACGATGAAGTAGAAATCCTTGGTATTCATGAAGATGTTCGTAAGACAGTTGTAACTGGTATCGAAATGTTCAGAAAGCTTCTTGATGAAGCTCAGGCTGGTGATAACATCGGTGCTCTTCTCCGTGGTGTTCAGAGAACAGATATCGAAAGAGGACAGGTTATTGCAAAACCAGGTACTGTAACATGCCATAAGAAATTTACAGCTCAGGTTTACGTTTTAACAAAAGATGAAGGTGGTCGTCATACTCCATTCTTCAACAACTATCGTCCACAGTTCTACTTCAGAACAACAGACGTTACAGGTGTTTGCGAATTACCAGCAGGTACAGAAATGTGTATGCCAGGTGATAACGTAGAAATGACAATCGAACTCATCCACCCAATCGCTATGGAGCAGGGTCTTGGATTCGCTATCCGTGAAGGTGGTAGAACAGTAGGTTCAGGTAAGGTTGCTACAGTTATCGAATAATAAGTTGCAGACTTATAATAATTAAGAACTTTTCAAAGGGCTTCCCGTAATATTTCAGGGAAGTCCTTTTTTGCGTATACAAAACGGAATAAAATTACTTTGAATAATTGTTAGATTTTTTGCATAAAAAGAGTATAAATAAACTATATTTACAAGAAAAATTCAGTGTAGTATAATAGCGGTAGTTAATTGCGAAACACTTAAATTTTTGTAAATGCATATGCAAATGAAACATTACACGAAGGCACGCTCCCGCTACATTCGGCTGGTAGCGGTACTAAGATGCTAAAATACAGCATCTAAGTGCCGACCGCCTCATAGTACCTTCTTAGCAATTGTTTAATTTGCATATACAATAAAGATAAATTATGAGTTTCGCAATTAACTAAGTATAATAGCGGAAAGAAAGGGAGGAAAAGTATGTTACAAAAACAAAGTGAAAGGTATCAGATAAGGCAGGCAGCTGGAATGTACTGGCTGCTGGACATGGAGCAGCCGGGTATTCCGTACAGACAGCCGGTGTTGCTGAATGAAACGGGAGCGGCATTTTGGAAGCTTCTGGTACAGGGAAAGCCGGAGGATGAGGTAGCATCCGTCATTGCCTCAGAGTATGGGGTATCCAGGGAAGAAATAAGGCAGGATGTGGAGCATTTCTTACAAAAGCTTCGAAGCCAGGGAGTGACGATATGAATATATTATTGATAGGCGGCGAAGGAAGCCTGATTAATAGCATGATTGTAAAACTGAAGAAAGAGGGACACAGAATTTATCTGCTGACAGGTGTGCAGAATAAGAAAGTGACCTATGAGAAGGTTTTTGAAAAATATAATTTCACTTATGACAGTGAAAATCTGAATGATATATTTGAAAGTGTGAATCCGGATGTGACCATTTTCATGGGAGCATATGATACGAATTTCCAGTGGAAACAGCAGGAGAGGGAAGCGGTCCGTTATTCTTCCAGTCTGATGAATATACTGGTGGCATATTCCATGACAAAGAGAGGAAAGTTTATCTATCTTTCTTCCGAGGAAGTCTACAGTGGAAGTTATCCGGCGGAGATACGGGAGGATGAACCGGTGTCCGCAGTCGGTTTCCGGGGAATGACACTGGCACAGGGAGAGAAAATCTGTGAAAATTATCAGGAAAACTGGAAACTGGATATTATTATATTAAGACTGGATCATCTGTACCATATACCGCGGACATCGGCAGACGTGGATAATATCTGCGCAAGAATGTGCATTTCTGCAATGGAGAAGGGATATATCATTGCAGACAGCCAGAATATATGCTCGCTTTTGTACGAGAGTGATGCTGTGGAATTTATTTACCGGGTGGTAAAATGCAAAACACATCAGCATGTCCTTTATCATCTGACGAGCGACCGGAGATTCCGTGAAGTAACACTGGCAAGACTGGTCGCCGAATACATGGGCGGAAATGTTAGTGTCGTAGAAAATGAGGAGCAGGGTGGAAGAAGGATTCTGTCTGGAAGGCGGTTTGAGGAAGAATTTGGAATTACCGCATTCCGGGAAACGGAAGTTGTACTGAAAAAGATGGTGCAGTACATGAAAAAGAATGAGGCGGTATTTCTGGATAAAGAAGAACCCAGATTACCCCTCTGGAAGCGTGTGGTTCAGAAATGGGGCTGGTTTTTCCGGGCGATTGTACCTTTCCTGGAAAATCTGCTCTGTTTTGTGCCATTCTTCATGCTGAATAACAGAGTGGTGGGGAGCCAGTATTTTTCCCAGTTGGATTTTTATTTATTATACGTTCTGCTGTTTGCCATTGTATACGGACAACAGCAGGCAACATTCTCTGCACTTCTTGCAACGGCAGGCTATTTATTCCGACAGACCTATACAAGAAGCGGATTCGAGGTCATGCTGGATTACAATACCTATGTGTGGATTGCCCAGCTATTTATTCTTGGTCTGGTTGTCGGCTATATGCATGATCAGATCCGGAGAATCCGTAAGGAAAGTGAAGAGCTGGAAGCCCATTTGTCCAGGCAGCTGAGCGATATCCGGGATATTAACGGCAGTAATGTCAGAGTAAAAGATGTGCTGGAACGGCAGGTCATTGACCAGAAGGACAGCATTGGAAAAATCTATAATATTACATCAAGACTGGATCAGTATATGCCGGATGAGGTTCTCTTCTATGCGGTGGAGATGCTCACGGAGCTGCTGGGAAGCCGTGATGTGGCGATCTATAGCATTGCCAATAAAGATTATGCAAGAATGTTCTCCGCAGGTTCTGTCAAAGCGAGGGAAATGGGAAATTCCATCCGCTACCGGGAAATGGGAGAAGTGTATCAGGAGATTTCCGCACAGAGAGTTTATATTAACCGGAGAATGGATGAACATTATCCTCTTATGGCAAATGCTATTTTTGAAGAGGATCAGATGAAGATGATTATCATGATCTGGGGCATTTCCTGGGAGAGAATGACACTGGGGCAGGCGAATCTCTTAAAAGTCATCAGTTATCTCATACAGAATGCGGTGCTGCGTGCAAACCGGTATATGATGGCACTTGAGGAAAAACGGTATCTGGAAGATACCAGAATCCTGGAACCGGAAGCATTTACTTCACTGGCGGGTGCATATCAGAAGGCAAGAAAGCGGAATCTGACGGAATGTAGTTTCTTAAAGATAGAAACCGATCCGTCCCATTATCTGGAGGCAGGCAAAGTATTGAAAGGAAATCTGCGTCAGTCAGATTATATGGGAAATCTGAAAGATGGAGGATTGTATGTCCTGCTTGCAAATACAAACCGGGAAGAAGCAGGAATCGTTGTGGAAAGATTTGCGGAAAAAGGCTATAAGAGCCAGATTGTGGAGAGAGTGGAATTATGACAGGAAAAGAAAGGATTGTTCTGATTATTCTTGCAGTCAATATCCTGGTTGTTCTGATTTATGTGATTGCCGGATATCTGAGAAAGAAAGAGAAAAAATTCAGCATTGCCATGAAAGCAATGGTAATGTTGCTGTGTCCGGTAGTCGGTGCCGTTTTTCTGGCTCTCGGGGAATTATTCTTCCGGCTGTTTTTTGCACAAGCGATGGATTTGGACGATGTTATTTTCAGCAAGGACAGGGTAAAGACCTATCTGCATCCCGATGAAGAGCGGGAGAGGAATCTGGTGTCCGTAGAAGAAGCACTGGCGATTACGGATAAAGAAAATCTGAGAGAGCTGATGCTGAATGTTGTGCGGGGAGATGTAAGAAATTCCCTTGCATCACTGTCGATGGCATTAAATAGTGAAGATTCCGAAACGGCACATTATGCGGCATCCGTATTACAGGATATTCTGAATGATTTCCGGGCGAATGTCCAGAAAAGATATCAGGAAATTCTGCAGGGAGGTGACAACCGGGTGCTTCTGGCGGCGGAGCTGATTGACTATATGAATCAGGTGCTGGAACAGAAGGTATTTACGGGACTGGAACAGAAATCCATGACAGATTTGATGGAGCAGGTTTGTGAAATATTATACAAAGAGGACAAAGAGAAAATGATGAGCAGCCATTATGAAGCAGTGTCCATGCGGCTTCTGGATGTCCGGGATTATGAAAAATGCCGGAAATGGTGCGAACGGGCGGCAGTGCAGTATCCGGGTGTACTTTCTTCCTATACCTGCAGGTTAAAATTATACTTTTCCTGTGAGGACAGGGAGAATTTCTTCCAGGTGCTGGATGAACTGAAGAAATCCAACATTGTCATTGACAATGAAACATTGGAGATGATTCGGGTATTTTTATAGTAAGGAGCAGACGAAGATTATGTCGATGACAATACTTACAATCTTACAATTTGCAGGTATCTTTTCAGCCTATTCCCTTATGACGGTATTGTTTCCGGCATTTGTTTTTCGTGCCTGGCTCCGGGGAAAGAAACTGACGGAACAGTTTCTGATTAGTTTTCTGGCGGGAAATTTTTACCTCATTAATATTGTACTTGTCCTGCAGCTTCTGCATATCTCTAACTGGTGGACACTGACGCTTTGTACGGTTGTACCGGCGGTTGTGGTCTGGAACAGAATCAATGGGATCGGACTGAAAAAACGGGTATCGGACACTTTTCAGCAGATGAAGAGGTTAAGTGAAGGCAAGGTAGGATTAAAAACATTGTGTTTTCGTGGTCTGGACCGGTTTGTCCGAGCCTTAAAGTGGCTGGCAGGAGAAATAGATAAGGTAATCGTGTCCAGATCGGTGCAGTGGCTCTGGATTGCGGCCGTTCTTACAGCCGTTCTGTGGATTTATGGCAGATATCTGCTGCTGCAATATGGATATGGTGCATCTGATATCCCGGTTCATATGGAATGGATCAACGATATGAGCCGGGGAAAAGTCTTTTCTGATGGTGTGTATCCGTTTGGATTCCATTGTATTATTTATTACCTGCACACCGTATTCCGTGTGGATACCTATGTTCTCTTAAGATTATTCGCACTGGTTCAGAATATTTATCTTCATCTGGTGCTGCTGGCATTTTTAAAACTCTGCTGTAAAAGCAGATACCTTCCTTATGTGGGAACATTGATTTATGTCCTGGCAGACTGGTTTTCCGTACATACATACAGCAGATATTTCTCTTCACTTCCGCAGGAATTCGGAATGCTCTTTATTCTGCCGGCGGTGTATTATGCCTTTGCTTTTTTTGAAGAAAGAAAGAATGAGGTTCAGGCAGGGGATAAGAAGGGCAGAAGCTCCCTGTTCTGTCTTGCATGGTTCGCCATCAGTTTTTCGCTGACACTTGCCATTCATTTCTATGGAACAATTATTGCAGGGCTGTTCTGTGTGGGAATCGCAGTCGGATATGCCGGCTTTTTATTCCGGAAGGCATATTTCTTCCGGCTTATGGCGGCAGGACTGATCAGTGTCATGATGGCTGTACTTCCAATGGGAGCAGCATATCTTACCGGTACACCCCTTCAGGGATCACTCCGCTGGGGCATGAGTGTTATCCAGGGCGGAGATGATGAGGAGAAGGATACCGGGGAACAGGAAACTGCACAGGGAACGGATGACGAACAACAGCAGGACTCCAGGCAGGACGGAAGTACAGGTAATCTGACGGATACATCCGCAGGAACGCAGAAAGATTTAGAAGATACCGGAGAAAAGCAGACGGATCCGGATGAGGAAAATATCGCAAATGACAGGAAAAGTACAAAGGTTACCGGATCCGGACTAAAATGGAAGCTGCATAAGCTGCAGCGGAAAGCATCGGAGATATCCGATACTCTGGCACCGGTCATGAGAGAACTGCTGGTGGCAAATGCCGATGCGGGAAGCGGTTATCTGTTAATCAATGCGATTCTGCTCTTATTAATAGAAGGAAGTATTTTCTGGATTCTACGGATACGCTGTTATGGAGGTATGATATGGTCAACCGGTATCTTCATGGGAATTATGGCACTGCTTCTGGCAGCAGGAAATCTGGGACTGCCGACCTTGATGGACGCGGCACGGTGCAGTATGTATTTTGCATATCTTCTTCCGGTTGCCTTTGTATTCTGTGCGGATGCCATATTGTATTTTGTATTTTATTTCCAGAAGCTTGGATGGCTGCGAAACCTCGCTTCCCTTGCCTTATCGGTATGTATTTTTGCAGGATTTTTAAAAAATCCCCAGATAAAACATGCGGCTTTCGCATCGGATTATGTAACCAATGAGGCGATTACCTGCCTGACGAATATTATTCATGATGAGGATGATTTTACCTGGACGATTTGTTCGGCAAATGATGAAACACAGATGGGGCTGGATCATGGATATCATTACGAAATTATTACGTTTTTAAATAAAATGGAAAACATGGGAGGAAATGCAAAACTGACCATTCCGACAAAGAGTGTTTACTTCTTTATTGAAAAAGTACCGTTAGATTATGCGGTTGCCTATGAGGGAAGCGGGCAGACGATTTCAGCGGCAGGTGCAGCGATGCCGCTGCCGGACGGGGAAGGACTCGGTGTGTATCAGGGAGAAAGCAGATGGATTGCAATGTCCAGAATGTATTACTGGGCAAAGGAATTCCAGAGATTATATCCGGAAGATATGAAGGTTTATCTGGAAACAGATAAGTTTGTATGTTATAAGATTACACAGAATATGTATCATTTATATAATTTTGCAATTAATTATCAGTATAATATGGCAGAGAATCCGGTTACAGAGGAGTGATGGCATGGTATCGAAGAGAAATTTTTTCAGCATTGTGATTATGATGGGAATTTTGCTGTTCCTGTTCCAGTTTTCGCTGTTGATGAAGGATAGTGAAAATGAATACAATAAGAATGATAAACTTGCACAGAGCGGGGAAGATTCTGCCAGTGCCTGGGAAGCGGATGAAGTGGAACTGACGGGAACGGTGGAAGCAGGCAGCAGGTATGTCATTTATATCGGAAGTGAAAATGAAGAATTGAAAGATACCGTCAGTCAGTGGTGTCTGTATACCAAAAGCGGTATGGCAGAGTATGCACAGGTAGCGGACTGTCCGGAACTTCCGGAGGTTCTGCCGCAGATGATTGTACTTGAATCCGGATCGTATCAGACAGCGGAGGATATTGCAAAGATCCGGCAGATGGCGGAAAAGGGAGCAGGGATCGTATTTTCAGAGGTGGAACAGTCGGTTCTGCCGGAATCCGAAGAACTGGCAGAACTGCTCGGTATTGAGCATATAGTGGCGGAAGAAACGCAGATAAGCGGAATTAAGATATTTGAAGAATTCTTTCTGGGTGGTGAAGTTACCTATCAGGCACAGAATGAACAGGAGGCAGAGGAGAATCAGGATTTGAATCTGAATGTTCCCTGGTACATTCCGGGAAGCGGGACGAAGGTATATATGGTAGGCCTTATGCAGGGAACGGATGTGAAGAATGAGAATCTGCCGGCACTGATTTGGCGAAATGCGGTTGGAAAGGGAAAGGTATTCGCAGTCTGCGGAAATTATCTGGACAGCAATACCGGAATCGGCATACTGGATGGCATACTGACGGAAACGCAGGAATATACTGTTTATCCGGTGGTAAATGCACAGAATCTTTCCGTGGTAAATTTCCCGGGCTTTGCATCGGAGAATAACGAGGTGATGGAACAGATGTACAGCAGAACACAGGTCGGAGTTTACCGGGATATCCTGTGGCCGGGGCTGGTAGCCGTGTCTGACCAGAATAATCTGAAACTAACCTGTTTTGTAATGCCACAGTTTAACTATCTTGACGGGATTGAGCCGGACAGCAATGAGCTGATATTCTATCTCAAGCAGTTCAAGGAAGTCGGTGCAGAGGCAGGATTTTCACTGGAATATATCAAAGGCGTGTCGCTTGCGGATAAGATAAAAAGGGATGGAGAATTCTTTGCTTCCCAGAACAGTACCTACCGGTACGGGGCAGCCTTTGTAAATGAAGCAAAGATTACGGGAGTCTTATCTCTTCTGAGCCGTCCACTCTTATCCGATGTCACAAGCATTGTATGTGAATATACGGAGAAACGTCCCGTATTATCCTACTGCGGGGAGAGCGTTGTATTGCAGATGGCAACCAATGATGCCGTATCACATACCTATACGGAAGATTTGCGGATGCGGAGTCTGCAGAGTGCACTGGCATATTGCAATATCATGCTGGATATGCAGAAAATATCATGGCCACAGACGGAAACCGACAGCTGGCAGGTTATGTATGACAAATTTTCAAGTAATCTGAATACCTACTGGAAAGGATTTTCCGGATTTTCCGCAACAACGGTTTCGGAAAGTGATGTAAGGGTAAGAAACTTCCTGAACATGGATTATCAGCAGGAAAGAAACGGGGATATGGTATCCATGCATATTTCCGGTGAACCCGGTTATTTCATTCTCCGGACACATGGGGAAGAAATCGCAGATACTTCCGGGGCGGAATGGACGAAGCTTGAGGATAATGCATGGCTGATAAAGGCTGAGAAAGAAGATGTTACCATAGAACTGAAAAAGCAGGAACTGTATTATTACCTTCCAGAATAATAGGTAATTGCAAAACACTTAAATTTTGCAAGTGTATATGCAAATGTGACAATACACGAAGGCACGCTCTCGCTACATTCGGCTGGTAGCGGTACTAAGATGCTAAAATACAGCATCTAAGTGCCGACCGCCTCATAGTACCTTCTTAGTAATTGTTCAATTTGCATATACAATAAAGAAAAATTATGAGTTTTGCAATTAACTGTTCAGAATAAAAAAGACAGGAGAATGGATATGAAGATCTGTATTGTGGCGGAGGGCTGTTATCCTTATGTGGTAGGCGGTGTTTCCGGATGGATTAACAGCATGATTAAATCATTTCCGGATGTGGAATTTATTTTGCTGGCGATTGTGGCAAACCGTACCGTCCGGGGGAAGTTTGCCTATGAACTTCCTCCGAATCTGACGGAAGTGTACGAAGTATATCTGGATGATTATGACTGGGGAAAAAAACGCAGGGAGAAACATCTGGCGCGGTTGAATAAGAAAGAGTATGCCGCCATGCGGAATATGGTATTAAACCGTGTGGCGGACTGGGATGTCCTGTTTGATCTGTTTCAGAAAAAGAAATTTTCCATTGACGATTTGCTCATGGGGCCGGATTTTCTGCATATTGCCATGGAATGTTATAAGATCCAGTATCCGAATATCGTATTCTCGGATTTCCTCTGGACATTGCGTTCCATCTATCTGCCATTGTTTTTTGTGATGAAAACGGAAGTGCCGTATGCGGATTTGTACCACTGCGTGGCTACCGGATATGCCGGTGTGCTGGGCTGCATGGCAAAGCATTTCCACGGCAGCGGACTGCTGATTTCCGAACATGGAATCTATACCAGGGAGCGTGAGGAGGAACTGATAAAGGCAACCTGGGTGGAGGGCATCTATAAAAATATCTGGATAGAACAGTTTAAGAAAATGTCAAGGCTGGCTTACCAGAAAGCAGATCTTGTAACCTGTCTGTACGACCATGCAAGGAGTCTGCAGATCGAACTTGGGTGTCCGAGGGAAAAGATCCGCATTACGCCAAACGGAATCAATACGCAGCGGCTGGCGGATTTGGCAGGAAAATCAGAGGAAGAGGAAGAATGGGTTTATCTCGGGGCAGTATTAAGGGTGACTCCGATCAAGGATGTAAAAACCATGATACAGGCATTTGCTTTTGCCAAAAAAGAAGTTCCGAATATCAAATTATGGATTATGGGGCCATGTGAGGAAGACGAGAAATATGCGCAGGAATGTTTTGAACTGGTGGAGGCATTGCAGGTAAGCGACATTGTATTTACGGGAAGAATTGACGTCAAAGATTATCTCGGTAAGATGGATTTCACCATGCTGACCAGTATCAGTGAAGGTCAGCCGTTGACCATTCTCGAAAGTTTTGCCGCGCATAAGCCGGTCATAGCCACGGATGTGGGAAACTGCCGGGAACTCATCTATGGAGCAGGCGATTCCTACGGAACGGCAGGAATCCTTACCCATATCATGAACATCGAAGAAATTGCCGGAGCTATTACAGAACTGGCACAGAACAAAGAAGAGCGGCTTCAGATGGGAGAAAACGGTTACCGGCGGGTAATGGACGGATATAAGGTAGAAGACATGAAGAAAAAATATACCGAAATCTATAATAAATTTGAAATCAGGAAAATTATGAGCGAAATTGATCAGGAGATAATGGAATCTGCGGATTAGCAGAAGAAAGAGGAGAAAAATATGGCTGGAATTGGAGTAAAGTTAAATCATATTTATGGAAAAAATACATTAACGACAAATCTGGCAGGAATGGCATACAGTACCATAGTAACAATAGCACCCATGATTGTTGTAATTGCGGCATTGATCGTCATGCAGAAGCTGCTTGGTTTTTCCGGGGCGGTCTATGCCCGCAGGGAGCTGTTCGCCTGCACCATCCTGTATATTTTCATATTTTCCCTGCTTACGGCATCCCCATTTAATTCCGTATTGTCAAGATATCTGTCGGATGTCATCTACAATGAAACCTACGAGGATATTCTTCCCTGCTATTATCTGGGAATGGGCTTAAACATTGCCGTAAGTGCCGTACCGGGACTGATTTTCTGTATCCACGAATGCGTGGTCGGAAAAGTGGATATTTTGTATGTATTTACCGGATATTGTGGATATATGGCACTGGTACTCGTATTTTATTCCATGCTGTACCTGTCCATATGCAAAGATTACAAAAAGATTTCCTATTTTTTCCTGCTGGGTATGCTTACGGCAATCCTGATATCGGTTATTGTGGTGCGGATTCTGGATGTGGAATGTACGTTTGGCATGCTTCTTGGCATGGTACTCGGCTTCGTGCTGATAGCCGCACTGGAATGTTCCGCGGTAAAAAGTTATTTCAAGAAAAACAGCGGAAATTATCAATATGTTCTCCAGTATTTCCGGAGATACTGGCAGCTCATCGTTACTAATTTCCTGTATACACTGGGAATGTATATACATAACTTTGTATTCTGGACTACGGATCTGCATATGGTGGTGGCGAAAAGCTTTGTCTGCGTTACCTCTTACGATATGGCAACCTGCATTGCCATGTTTACAAATATTTCATCCAGTGTTATATTTATAGCAAGGGTGGAAATGCATTTTCACGAAAGATATAAGGCATATTCCGAGGCTGTCATCGGCGGCAGGGGGATGGATATCGAACTGACACAGAAGAGAATGTTCCGCCAGCTGGCAGAGGAACTGATGAACCTGACGCGTATCCAGTTTATTATCTCACTGGTACTGTTTTTTATCTGTATCATATTCCTTCCGCAGTTCGGATTTGGTGGTCTGATTATGAGGATTTATCCGTGTCTGGCAGCAGGATATTTTATCATGTTCCTTCTATATGCGGAGATCATTTTCCTGTATTATTTCAATGATCTTACCGGATCGGTGCTTACCAGCATTGTGTTCTGCGGATGTACGGCACTGGGAAGCATGATAGCCGTGAATCTGCCGGACATGTGGTATGGCACCGGACTTGTCGTGGGGGCATTCCTGGGATTTACCGTGGCATATCTGAGACTGCAGTGGCTGGAAAAACATATGGATGTGCATGTATTCTGTAATGGAAATCTCTTAAAGCGGAAGAATGAAAAATGTCCGCCGTTTAAGGTATATGACAGAAGGGAAGCGGAAGAACGGAAGGAGGAGAATTAAAATGGAAATGGTATTGCGTATATTTATGATTGTACTCGGCATAGTACTGCTTGGAAAAACCTTTGTATCCCTGGCAAAGCGTATTTTGACGGAACATTTTGGAATGTTATGGGGATTTTTTTCTGTGGTGCTGATTCTTGCAGGAATCCTTTTAAGTCCGACAGAATGGGGGAGTTATATCAGCCTGAGAGGTCTTATTCTGGTCATGATTACTATTTTCTGCGTGATCGAAGCGGCCTGGTTCATCAGCATCCAGGTATCGCTGTTAATACGGAAGAATCAGGAACTCGCCATGCAGGTATCGCTGTTGAATCAGGAGAATGAGCAGATTCTTGCAAAAATCAGTGAATTAGTGAGTAAAGCGGAGGAAACGAAAGAATGAAAAAAGTGCTGTTTGTCATCAATACACTTGGAGGTGCGGGTGCAGAGAAGGCATTGCTGGAACTGCTGCCACGTTTTTCACCGGAAGAATATGAGGTATCGCTGTTTGTTCTCATGGGACAGGGGGAACTGATACAGGAGCTTCCCGCCCATGTAAAATTATTGAATCAGCGTTATTCCACGGAGCCGGTTCTGAATAAGAAAGGAAAAAAGGTTCTGGCGGGAAAAGTAATGGCAAGAGCCTTGTCACATGCGTCCCTGTTTCGGAATCTGCCCTATCTCATTTCTAACTTTCTGGAAATGAAGAAGAGAAAAAATGTCTGCGTAGATAAATTATTATGGAAAGTCATGGCAGACGGTGCGTGGAGAACAACGGAACAATACGATCTGGCTGTGGCATATCTGGAGGGAGGTTCGGCATATTATGTCAGGGACTATGTAAATGCAGAAAAAAAGGCGGTATTTCTTCATGTGGATTATGCCAGGGCGGGTTATACCAGAAAGCTTGACCGGGACTGCTACCCTGACTTTGACCGGATCTTTACCGTATCTGGGGAAGTAAAGGACAGTTTTATTCAGGTTTATCCGGAATGTAAGGAGAAAACAGAGATTTTCCATAACCTGCTCGACCGGGAGAAGATTTGTAAGAAGGCATTGCAGGAGGGCGGATTTTCCGATGGATTTACCGGTACAAGGCTTCTGACCGTGGGAAGGCTTACGGCACAGAAGGCATATGAAGTATCTATCGCAGCCATGAAACTGCTGAAGGAGAAGAAAGGCAATGTACGCTGGTATGTGCTTGGGGAAGGAAATCTGCGGGATAAACTGCAGGAGCTGATCGATCAGTATGGGCTTACCAGAGATTTTATCCTCCTGGGGGCGAAGAAAAATCCCTATCCCTATTTTGCACAGACGGATATCTATGTACATGCCAGCAGATTTGAGGGAAAGAGCATTGCCATACAGGAAGCACAGATACTTGGATGTTCCATTATCGTATCGGACTGCAGCGGGAACCGGGAGCAAGTAGAAGATGGGAAGGATGGTCTGATGTGCAGGCTGACACCGGAGGATATCTGCGATAAAATCATCCGCATGATGGAAGATGAGGAACTAAGGATGAAGTGTGGAAGACGGGCGGCAAGGAAAAACTTTCCGGGGGAAAATGATGTAGAAAAGCTGTTTTGCATGATGCAGAGTGAGTAAGAAGAAAAAAGGATGATGAAAATGAAAGAAAGAAAAGAATTATTAATTATTATCCCGGCCTATAATGAGGAGAAGAATCTTCCGCAGCTTCTGGAAAAACTGGAAAAGCCGGAGGTGGCAGAGATAGCGGATATTCTGGTTATGAATGATGCTTCTTCTGATTCGACCAATCTTATTACAAAACAGAGAAAACATACCCTGGTTACACATGTGTTTAATCTGGGTTATGGGAGTGCGCTTCAGCTGGGGTATAAGTATGCCATACGGCGGGGCTATCAGTATGTGATACAGATGGATGCGGATGGACAGCATGATGTGTGCAATATTCCGGTGCTGTACCGGGAACTAAAAACGGCAGATAAAGACGGAAGATGTCCGGATATCGTTCTCGGCTCACGTTTTTTGGAGGGCAGCAGTTCCTTCCAGGTATCGTGGCTGAAAAAGACAGCATTTTTCCTTTTCCGACATTTTATCCATCTGGTGACAGGCAGTAAAATCACAGATCCGACCACCGGCCTGCAGGGGCTGGACCGGAAAGCCGTCCTGTATTATTCGCGGTATAACCATTTTGATGACAAATACCCGGATGCAAATATGATTGTCCAGATGAAGCTGTTGGGATTTCAGATTAAGGAAGTGCCTGCGGTCATGCACGCAAGAACGGAAGGAGTCAGTATGCATTCCGGATTAAAACCGGTAATTTACATGATTCGCATGATGTTCTCGATCGTATCCGTCTGGATTCGGATTAAAATATTAAAGATTGATGCGGGGGCGGGCGATGAAGTGGTTTAGGAAAAAGAAAGCTTTTGAGCCGGCAGATCTGGAAGAATCCACGGAATATCCGGCAAATCCGGACTGTGGCTGGTATGAGATCTACACGTTTCAGATTGAAAACAGCATAGATCCGGAAGAACTGAAATGGTCTTTGCATGAGGAAGAAAGGCTGGCACTGGTCCTTCTGGATATCGGGACATACCGTAATACCGCACTGGGAGAAGCCGAACTGGAACATTTGAGACAGATTCTCAGATTCTTTGCACAATATAAGAAAGGTGTCATATTCCGGCCGGTGTATGACACGCAGGGCAAAGGAATGGAGAGAGAGCCGGATCACTTGGAACAGGTATTACAACATCTTGGACAGATTGGACAGACCGTGGCAGGGGAAGCGGACAGCATTTTTGTCTGGCAGGGACTTCTGGTAGGAAACTGGGGCGAAATGCACCATTCCAGATATCTTACGGCGGATAAGTTAAGGAAGATGTGGTCGGTATTAAGGGAGAGTACGCAGGGAAGGATTCGCTTAGCTGTGCGTACACCGGCACAGGCGAGAATGATAAGTACAAGGCAGGATTTTGAGCAGGGAGAGATTCCGGGCATTTATGATGATGGAATCTTTGGATCAGAAACCCATCTGGGAACATTTTCCGGGCAGCCCTGCCAGGAATGGCAGAAGGCATGGGAGAAAAAGGAGGAAATTGCCTTTCTGGATCAGATATCCCGGAGAGTACCAAGTGGGGGTGAAGCGGTGGCAGGAACATCACCGGAACTGGAAGAAGCAGTAAAAGAACTTAGAAATATGCATCTGACCTATCTGAATTGTATCCACGATCCGCAGATGATGGAACGATGGAAAAAGCAGATCTGGCAGGACGGCATCTGGAAAGGCAGGACGGGATATGATTATATCGGAGCACATCTGGGGTATCGTCCGGTTATCCGGAATGTGTGCATGAAAGAAAAGAAAAATGTGGACAACTCAGCTGAAATAACCATTATTGTGGAAAATACGGGATTTGCCTGCTGTTATGCAAGTCTTGTGATATCGCTTATCTGCGAAAATGAAAACGGGCAGAGAGAAAAGACGGCAGAGTGGCAGGTGGACACATGGGAAAGCGGTGAGCAGAAAGAACTGCGGATGGATATCGAAAAGAAATATGGAAAATATTATCTGCACTGTGAGCGGCAGTGCGATGGACAGGCGGTGGAATTTGCCCATAAAAATGCAGGCGGCCATGTGTATCTGGGGTGCCTGCATAGAAACTAACGGGTAAGTGTTCCAAGAAATACTGTGGAAGAACTGTTTTTATTAGCAAAGGTGACCGGAAGCTCCAGTGTTTCGTCCGTCATGGAAAGGGCAAGGTTGTAATCGCCTTTTTCGAGATTGCGCACATCGATGGAAATACTCAGGACGGAACTGCATCCGGCGGAAAGCCGGCGGTTGTCAAAATCAACCGGAACTGTTACGGAATCGCCGCTTTCACGGTTTGTTAGTATAAGCTCCGTTGTAAACCGGCGGTAGGCGGGAGCGAATCCGAGATTATCGATGGTAATATTCAGTTCTGCCGTATCATCCAGTAATGGATGGAAATCGACCGCTGTTTTGGAAACGAAATAACGATACCCAAGATGGGCGGCGATGTAATCATATCCGGAACTTCCTTTCCAGATACCGGATTCTTCGTAAGTGGAATTTTTCCATTTCTCAAGTACTGCGGTATCGTGGCTGCGGTTCAGGTAAGATATATGCATACGGGATAAATCCCGGATGGCATTGTTAAGGTCGTTGTATTCATTATCCAGGACTGCCTCGCCGCCGTTTGGAACAAACTGGCAGATAATATTCTGGTAGGCAATTTCTTCTTCACGCGTTCCCTTTTCCTCGTAATCATAAGGATCAGAAAACGGGGTATCATCATAAGTGCCGAGGTCAAAGACAGATCCGAGCATACCGTCATTGTACAGACCGAGCCGGGAATTTAAAGAGCCATCATATGCCTGATCGGCCTGAAGCGGAGTCTTTGTTTTTAAAATGCTGCGCAGATGGGTTGGGGTGCGGACAGCCAGATAGATGGACGGATCAATCAGGGAAGCCTGATAATTCATCAGAGTGGTAATATCATCCGTTGTTCCGTAATTCGTGCCGGTCATCTCCCCGCAGTTGCCGGTGTATACCCCCTGCAGAAGCAGAATACAGCCTGCATACTGGTTGATTACACCACATGTCTGCTGCATATGCTGCATAATCTGATCAATAGAGGAAGGTTCTGTCGTCACGGCCTGACCATCCCAGTCATAAAGAAAGCGGATAATAAACTGTATTTTATCCTTCTGCCCTTCAGATAAAATCGCCTCTAACTGGTTGATTGCATTCTGGGTCAGATACTGCTCCGAGAAATTCATCAGGTTGACCTCTAATAAGATCAGCTGCCCCGGATTGGAAGCAAAACGTTCCTTTGCCCATGCGGCAGCATTGTCCGCTGGTTCATCCGTCAGGGTAAAACCATTCATTTCGTAGAATCCGCAGTAAGGATTTTGCAAAACAGACGGGGATTCCGTGTAATCTGCCGCAGTATAGGAAACCGGACAGAAACGGTGGAAGAAAAAGAGCAGGATGCATACAAGAAAAATGATGGTACACAGTACAAAAAGCAGATTTTTACTAATAGTTTGGAATATTTTTTTCATAAACACCTCGAATGAGTTTTTTATATCTTATGATAACTGTATGATATGATATGAGGGGCAAAGTACCTTTTGACCATCATTTGATACACAAATTGCTCCGTTGCTATGCAACTCTCGCAATTCTACACACATTCGGAATCCGTTGATTTTCCCAGGAAAATCACTACTTCCTCATGTGTGCGGGTCAACAAGTCAGAGCTCTTATCCTGCAGGCGGGAACGAGTTCCGACCTTTTGAACCTTGTATCATCATATCACATGATAAGAAAAAAATCCATAGAGGATTTGGAAGGAGGATTTGATGGAAGAAAGGAGCAGAACGGAATATTCGGTAAGAAATACGGCTGCGGCAATGATTTCGAGAATACTTGCGTTAATCATGGGATTTCTGACAAGGGTAGTGTTCACCCATACCCTGAGTGCTGCATATGTGGGAGTCAATGGTCTGTTCTGGGACATTCTCAATGTACTTTCACTGTCCGAATTTGGCATTGGTACGGCGATTACCTATGCACTATACCGTCCGATTGCACAGCATGATATTGAGAAACAGAAGTCCTTAATGGCTCTTTACCGGAAATTTTACCGTATTGTGGCATGGATCGTGGCACTGGCAGGGGCAGCACTGATCCCGTTTCTCGATATGCTCATAAAGAACAGGCCCGATGTGCCGCATCTGACGTTTATATATCTGCTGTACCTGACCAACTCTGTGTGTTCTTATATTCTGATTTATAAGAAAACATTGATCGATGCACACCAGATGGGTTATATCGGCGTTACCTGCCAGACATTTTTCTGGCTGATACAGGATATTTTCCAGATCCTCGTGCTGGTTTTCTTCCGGAGTTTTACCGGATATCTGTGCATATCCATTTTATGCACCATAGGAAACAATCTCTGGATATCAGGGAAAGCGGATAAAATGTACCCTTATCTGAAGGAAAAAGAGACAGAAAAACTTTCGGCAGAAGAAAAAAAAGGGATTTTTCAGAATATGCGGGCAATGCTGATGCATAAGATTGGTAATGTAGTATTGAATAATACGGATAATCTGCTGCTTTCCTCCATGGTGGGCATAGCAAGTGTGGCACGTTATTCAAACTATCATCTGGTCATCGCTTCGGTAAAGCAGGTCTTTGACCAGACCTTTCAGGGAATCAATGCAAGCGTGGGAAATCTGGGAGTATCGGAGGATTCGGATCATGTAAAAGCTATCTTTGAAACAACTTTTTTTATCGGACAGTGGATCTATGGATTCGGTGCAATCTGTCTATATGAATTATTAAACTCATTTGTGGAAATCAGCTTCGGGCAGTCCTATGTATTTTCACGGGCAGTCGTGTTTGTGCTGTGCCTGAATTTTTATATTACGGGTATGCGTCAGGCTGCATTGATTTTCAGGGATTCCCTCGGACTGTTCTGGTATGACAGATACAAGGCAGTGGCAGAGGCGGCACTGAATCTGCTGCTTTCCATTCTTCTTGCTGGAAAATACGGAACGATCGGGGTATTTATGGGAACAATTTTAAGTACTGCAATGACATCCCTGTGGGTAGAACCATTTATACTATACCGGCATGCGTTAAAAAGCCGGGTATCGGTATATTTTCTGAAATATATTCGTTATGCTTTTGTAATGTTTCTTGCAGGAGGCTGCACAGATTTTCTGTGTTCGCTGGTACAGGGAAATGTATGGAAAATCTTTTTCGGCAGACTGCCGATATGTATATTTGTTCCAAACATGATATTTCTGTTAATCTATTGCAGAAGCAGGGAATTTGGGATAGTAAAAGATAAAACAGGAAAGGTATTAAAGAGAAAATATGGGCATAAATAGAGAAGAACAGTTTTTATGCAATGCGTTGGCGGAGGTACTGGCAGGAAAAGAACCGCCGCATCCGGAAAAAGGGACGGATATGGATCGGGTGCTTGAACTGGCATATGCCCACAAAGTACACCCGCTGCTATATGAATGCTCCGACTGGGAAGAGGTATCGGCGGAATGGAGGGAAAGGTTAAAAAGAGAGAGCCGGAAAATCGTAAGTCAGAACTACCGGCTGTTATTCCTGACGAAGTATCTGACATCCGTATTAGAAGAAAATGGAATCGGCACGGCGGTATTAAAGGGTGTCGGGGTGGCACAGCTTTATCCTGTCCCGGAGCTGCGTAAATCCGGGGATATCGATCTTTTAGTCAGCCGGAAACATCTTGCGAAGGCAGAAGAACTGATGAAAGAGGCAGGATTTGTCAGGGAAGAGGAACAGTGGACCAGACACCATGTATCCTATGTGACAAAGGAAGGCATATCCATAGAATTGCATATCATGCTTGCGGAAGAGATTGATTTTCCGGCATTGAACCAGTACATGAACGGAAAAGAAGAGGAATTTCTGGCACATACCATAAGAAAAGAAATTATGGGAATACCGCTGCCGGTGCTGCAGGATGCTTATCAGGGATTATATCTTCTGATTCACATGACACAGCATTTTATGAAAGCCGGGTTCGGACTGAAGCTGTTATGTGACTGGGTGGTATTCTGGAATGGTACGGTGGCAGAGGAAGCGCAGGAGAAATTCGCCCGGCTTATCGAAGAGAGCGGACTGGGTGCTTTTTCGGATATTGTGACACAATGCTGCATTACCTATCTGGGATTGCAGGAAGAAAAGCTTCTGTTCCGGAAGAAAGAAGATGTGAAATGCAAAGAATTTATGGAAGATGTGTTTGAGGCGGAAGAATTTGGAAAATCCAGTGCGGATCGTATGGTAGCCATGCGTGGAAATGGAATCGGGGACTATATCCGGGAATTCCACCGGCAGATGAAGATCACATATCCACGGGCATCCGGGAATATTCTGCTGTGGCCTGCTCTGTGGTGCATGACATTTACCGGCTTCATTTACCGCAATTATACAAGAAGAAATGTATCTTCCCTGGCGGTTTTGAAAAAGGCGGGAAGCAGAAGCCGGATGATGAAGGAACTCGGATTTTTTACAGAGGAGAAGGGAGACAGAAAGAAATGAAAAAGATTTGCTTTTTTTCGGGGGATATCACAAGAAGCGGCGGAACGGAAAGAGTTGCGGCAATGATTGCGAACGGATTGCAGCAGACCGGAAGGTATGAAATCGTGTTTTTAAGTCTTGTCGAGAAAAACAAGGACACTTTTTTTCCACTGGATTCTGCGGTTTCCCGATATGCTTTGGGGAAAAAATGGATCAGTCCCGGTCCCGGCTATCTGAAGCTGCTGCCGAAAATCCGCCGGTTTATCCGGCAGCAGAATATCGACATAATCGTAGATATCGACATTGTTCTGGATATTCTTTCCATTCCTGCCTGCCGTGGAATGAAAGTAAAAATCGTTTCCTGGGATCATTTTAACTTCGACTTTGAAATATCGGTATTTTACCGCAGGATGATTTTAAAATATTCTGTAAAGCATACGGATGTTGTAATTACGCTGACAAAAGAGAATGAAGAGGCATATCGCAGGCAGCTTGGAAGAACGGAAAATATCACAACCATTTATAATCCGATGGAGAAGATAAAAGAGATTCCAGATGACAGCGGACGGGAAAAATATGTGATTACGGCGGGGCGGCTGGTGGAGGAAAAGGGAACGGATTATTTGGCGGTGGTGGCAGCCAAAGTACTGGAAAAATATCCGGACTGGAAGTGGCTGGTGCTGGGGGAAGGAGAAATGCGGCATCTGCTCGAGGAAACCATAAAGGAAAAACATCTGGAGGGAAGGCTGGTTCTGACCGGAAACGTACAGGATGTCGGTGCATACCTTGCAAAATCACAGATCTTTGTGCTGACATCAAGGCGGGAAGGTCTGCCCATGTGTCTGTTGGAAGCCAAAGCATATGGTCTGGCATGTATCAGCTTCGATATCAGAACCGGTCCGAAGGAAATTATAAGGGACGGCAGAAACGGATATCTGATTCCGCCGTTTGACTGTGACAGAATGGCAGAGAAGACAGGCTGGCTGATAGAACAGGAAGAAGTAAGAAACACATTCTGCCACAGGGCAAAAGAAGGCACAGAGGAATTTGAATTTGCAAAAATTATCGAAAAATGGGAAAGAGAGGTGTTGACAGAATAAAATCTCACGATATAATATGATTAAAGAGGCATCGAAAGCCCCTAAACATATCAGGATACAAAGGAAAGAGGAACAGAATGATGAAAGAATACAAAAGACCGGTCGTAGAATTAGCCGAGGGACTCAGTGAGGGCATCTATGCAGCCAGCGGTGATGAAGAACAGGAAACAACAAAAGATCATCCGGAAGTCTGTAAGTATGGCAGACGGGAGGCAAATCCGGGGGTCGATATGTGTCAGGCCTGTTCTGCTACAAATGGCTTATCTTCAGATGGTTCGGGATATTTCAGGGAAGACTTTGGCGGATGCCCGGAGAATATGCCAATAAAGAATAACTAAGGGAATAAAATGATTCAGATGTTGTAAAAGGAGTTGTGTAATATGAGAAATTATATGAAACCAGTAGTAATTGTAAACAGTGAAGTATCTGAGGGAGTATATGCAGCCAGTGGTTCAGCGGATGAATGTTATACCGTAAATGCATATATACATCAGAGACCGCAGTTGGGCAGAGGCGATTACCGTATCCAGGTAAATGGAAGACATGAAGCTGCAGACGGACATCACAGCGGACAGCAGGTACTTACCATGAACTTTAACCAGCCGGTTACCTATGTAAGTTCAAATGGTACACTCAGTGCCGGGGACGGAACAAGTACCATTGATATCACATACACTTATCATAATAATGGAAACGACAACATCGGTCTTGGCGAAGTCATTGTACAGTCTGAACAGGGACTGGAAGTTACAGGTTCAACACTTTCCTGTAATCATGACTGTGGCCAGCATTAATCTGACAGAATTATAAGATAATCGAAGGAGTATCATCTGAGGGTGGTACTTCTTTTTTTATTAAAAATAAAAATAGCCTGTATTATAAAATGTTTATGGCACAGGCTGAAAATTATGCAGAATAGGAGAAAAGGGAATATGGGGGCAGAAATAAAAAAAGTGACAGTCCAGGGAATGTCAGAAATTCTCCAACATTTCCTGGATTTCTTCCTCAGATAATATACTGCACCGGTGTTCACGAATGGCATATATCCGCCGGCACATGGAGAGAACTGTCGGACGGTGCGTGGTAACGATGCAGGTGCGGGGATAGTCATCTTTCATAATATTCTTCAGGACGGCACGTTCTGTTGCCACATCCAGGGCAGAGGTTGCTTCATCCAGCAGAAGGACAGGGGACTTGCGGAGCATGGCTCTGGCAATGGAAAGCCGCTGTGCCTGCCCTTCGGAAAAACCGCCTCCGCGTTCCTTCATGCTGCTGTTGATCGTATTTGGAAGTTTCTCAACAAATTCCCATGCACATGCCTGCTTTAATGCAAGAATGATTTCTTCATCCGTAGCATCCGGTTTTACAATACGCATATTTTCAGCAATCGTTCCGGAAAACATAGTATTTCCCTGGGGAACATAGGAAAATAACTTCCTCGCGGAAGGAGTGAGTGGTAATTCGCAATGTTCCGATTCGCTGTCTGCATAGATTACGGCAGTTCCGGTCTGTGGCTTTAAGAGCGACAGAATCAGCCGGAGCATGGTGGTTTTTCCTTCGCCGGAAGGACCGACCAGTGCGATGATTTCGTGTGGATGTGCTTCAAAGTCCGCATGTTCAAAAACCTGTGTGCCATTATGGTAAGAATACGAAATATCGGACAGCTTCAGGCTGATTCCGTTTCCGGAAAAGGTATCTGTAAAAACCGAAACCTCATCATTCAGACTGTAATCCTCCTGTGGCATATCGATGATATCCATCAGCCTTCCGGCAGATGTGGTAAGGCTGATGGCTGATGGCACCATCGAAATCAGCGAGTTTAATGCTCCGGTCAGAGTACCGGATAAGGAAAGGAACAGAGTCATGGTTCCGTAACTTATCGCACCCGAAAATACACGGTAAATGCCCCAGCCGTAGGAACTGTAGGAAACCACAAGTCCGGTAACGGACATAATAATAGAAGTTACAATGGACATACGCTGAAATTCAAGCTTCATGGAAATATATTCTTTCTGCAGTTCACGAAGCCGGTCCAGATAAAAGGAAAGTGCATCAAATGCTTTTATTGTCTGGATATTGGAAAAAGTTTCCTGATTAAATCCTGACATTTTAGCACTCATGGCAGCACTTTTTTTATTATTATTTACCATGCGCTGCATCAGTGTTTTGGATATGATAAGACTGACCGGCACACTGATAAAGGTAAAAATGGCAAAACTGGCATCGTGATAGATTACAATGGCAAATGCACTGATAAATTTAAAAATATTAATAATCAGATTCGGAATCCAGTTTAAAATACCGTTCGATATATTAGAAGCATCCGAACTCCAGCGGGTCAGAAGATCCCCGGTATGATAATTTGTGATGGATTCCCAGTCCGTAACCAGCATTTTTGAAAAAATATCCGCTTTAATATCCGCATCTACTTTCATACTGATCCAGCTGGACGCATAATTGGTAATCTGGCTGATAAAGATATTGGAAACGGACAGGCCGACCATCATACAGAAAGTCCGGATAAGTTCCCCGGTTTCATGTCCGGTAATAATATCAACAAGATTTTTGGAGACAATGCTGCTTCCGAGTCCGAGTATAGTTCCGGTAAGTCCGAGTGCCGTATATAAAATCATCGCCCACCAGTAATGCCTGGCATAGTCGTAAATCCAGCGGGTCTGGCGGAGCATATCCTGAAGAATCCCCTCACGGATTCTTTTTTTGATCTGTTTTAAATAACTAATTTTCATTGTAAAATCCTTTTTCCCAAATATTAATCTCTTTCTGCATCAGCCGGGCGGCACTTTCCTTTTTCGTGCAATGCAGCCGCCGGATATAGATTTTGTCATGCAGTTCATCAGAAAAAGATAGAAGTGTGTTTAACTGCTCCGGTGTCCATGCGGGAGAGATAAAACGCTGTGCAACGGACAGAATCTGTTCTTCGGCAGGCAGTTCCTCGATAAAATCATTTTCCGACTGACGTAGCAGAATGATTCCCCCCAGTGGGTAGGAAGCGGTATCGAAAATACCGGATGTACCGCACCACGGAAGTCCGTGTACATAAGGAACATTATTTTTCAGTGTAATCAGATTCAGATCCCCGTTTATGACCGGAGTGTGGAAATACTTCTTCCACAGGGCGGTATGTGTGGATTTTCCAGTGCCGGATGGAGCAGAGAACAGCCATGCCTTTCCGTGATAAAGAACAGAAGCAGAATGAATGGCAAAAATATTCTGAAATTCAGCCCGGTAAAGATATAAAAGCCGGATGGCATGGAAAATATCTACGGAAGACTCCGGACTAAGAGAGCAGCAGAAAAGATCTGCATCCTTCCCGGATTTAGCAAGTTTCGCACTGATAAATGAAGCGGAAGACGGAAAGCTACAGGAATAAAATTCATCACAGTCATACAGGACAAAATCCGGATTATGTAAAATCAGAGTTCCGTCTTTCCGTACAGGCTCCGGAGCAGTATGGATCCGGATGGTAAGATCGGGATCCGGACAGAAAGCTGTTTCAAAGGCATCGAAAGAGGAAAACAAAAGAAAAGATGCCCCATAAATGCGGATAGAGATTCCCCCGATTACAAAGTTACGGCAGGGCAGTGATGTCCGGTGATCCGAAACGATCATTCCCAGTGAAGTAATCCGGCTGAGAAAAGAATTAAAATCTGCCCTCATGGAATCTACCTCTTCCGGTTCTGCCTCATAATGCCGGATAAATAATTCAAACAATTCTTCTTTACTGTGCTCCTGTGCAAGGAGATTCCACAGGAAAATTCCTGTATCATTCAGCTGGACTCCCCGTCTGTGATTTGCAATATTCTGCCCATAAGGAAGAATATAGAAACTATCTGCGATTTTAACCAAAGAATAATTAGCTGCCTGCTTCATGTTATACCTCACAAATTTACTTTTAATACTGATATCATTATTATAGCATTTAATCCATAAAAATGCTATAATGGGAAAATAAAACGTAAAGGGGTGCAGAATGGAACAGATAGATATTGAAAAACTTCTGCAGGAAGGAAAAATTGTACAGACAAAACTGAGAGGATACAGCATGTATCCACTGTTTGTTCCCGGAAGGGAAGATGTAAGGATTGAAAGCTGCCGTCAGGACAGCCTGCACAGGGGGGATGTAGTTCTTTACCGGAGAACCGGTGGCAGGCTGGTGCTGCACAGAATACACCACATAAAAAACGGAAAATACTATATGGTGGGGGATAACCAGACAGAAATTGAAGGACCGCTGGAACCGGAGCAGATAAAAGGAAAGATGACAGCATTTATAAAAAATGGAAAAATAATACCGGAAGATAATGTGTATTACCGGATGTATGCGGCAACATGGCTGTTTTTCAGACCATGCAGACCGGTTATCGGAAAGGTTATTCATTTTTTCAAAAGCCGGAAAAGGAAATAAATCCAATCTTAATCTGATTTTAATAAAACTCTCCTTATAGATTAATTTTTCAGATGTATCATATACTCAGTGAAACAAAGAAAAGAGCATGACACAGAAAGGAAGTTATCATTATGGAACAATTTGAAAAGGTAGAAAAATTAAGGGAAAAAACAGGCGTATCATATGAAGATGCAAAAAAGGCACTGGAAGAGCATGACTGGGATATGTTAGAGGCAATTGTGGCACTGGAAAATGAAGGAAAGATAAAAAAACCGAAAGTGTCCACCTATACTACGGGACATTCCGGGAATGGAGAGTTTGAGAATGCTTCCAGAACTTATGAAGAGAACAGCAGCCGGATGACATTTGGGCAGATGGCAGATAAATTCTTCCAGTGGTGTGGAAAAATTATCAAAAAAGGATGCGAAAATTTCTTTGAAGTAAAGAAGAATGGCAAAGAAATCATCAACATTCCGGTCATTGTACTTGTGATATTTATACTGGTAGCCTTCTGGGTAACTGTTCCACTTCTTATTATAGGAATGTTCTGCGGATTCAAATATTCGTTCCGCGGGGACATGGCAGGAACGATCGACATTAATTCAGCATGTGACAAGGCAGCCCAGACCTGCGTAAATATCAAGAAGGAATTTACCGATAAGCAGGAATAAAGAATAATACAAACAGCCGATACGGACAGAAGCAGGAGAAAAAGCATGAAGACAAAGATTTTGGTAATTGAAGATGAAGAAAAGATAGCCAGGTTTATTGAACTGGAATTAAAACATGAAGGATATGAGGTCAGCAAGGCATTTGACGGAAGAGAAGGACTTGAGATGGCACAGTCCGGAAGTTTTGATTTGATTCTTCTGGATATTATGCTCCCGCTTCTGAATGGGCTGGAGGTATTAAGGCGGATTCGTAAAATGTCAGAAGTTCCGGTGATTATGCTTACGGCAAGGGATGCAGTCATGGATAAAGTATCGGGACTTGATGCCGGTGCGGATGACTATATCACAAAACCGTTTGCCATAGAGGAACTTCTGGCACGAATCCGGGTTGCCTTAAAGAAATCAAAGGCGGCAGGGGCAAAAGAAGAACACAGAATCGAGGTAAACCAGGTCATTCTGGATGATGACCGGCATGAGGTCAGCTGTCATGGAGAGCGGATTGAACTGACGCACAGGGAATATGAACTGTTAAAAGTCCTTATGCAGAATAAAAATATTGTCATGGACAGGGAAAAACTGCTGAACCTTGTGTGCGGATACGACTATGCCGGAGAAACCAATATCATTGATGTATACATCCGGTATATCAGGGCAAAGATAGATGACCGTTTCGGGATAAAACTGATTACAACAGTACGCTCCGTGGGATATGTAATAAAAGAAGGGGAATAATATGACAGAAAGCAAATTTACTTCTTCCATTGCACGCCAGATCAATATGAATTTCTGGTTCCGGCAGTTTTTTATCTTTATTTTAATGGATATGTTAATGATACTCCTGACAGCAGGAGTATTTTTTCAGTGGGATATCAGGAAAATCTGTGACTGGGACAATCTAACCGCATTAAAAGCTCTGTTTCTGGAAAATAAATATCTTCCTATTATAATACTGGTATTTCAGGCTCTTGTTCTTTTCGATGGCATTTTTCAGACACGAAAGATACGAAGAGTGATGCGTCCATTAAATGAGATGGCAAAAAAGGCACAGGAGCTTGGAAATATTGCATTTGATCCGGAAAAATTCTCCAGTCTGGAAGATGCGATTTCCCATATACAGCCGGACAGTCCGGATGCAATGCTGGCAACCGGAGATAAAGATCTGAAAAGTCTGGAAGTGGCAATCAACAATCTTCTGGAGCGGATGAGGAGAATTTACAGGCAGCAGAACCAGTTTGTATCCGATGCATCCCATGAATTAAGGACACCGATTGCCGTTATCCAGGGATACGTTAATATGCTTGACCGGTGGGGAAAGGATGATGAAGAAATCCTGAACGAGTCCATAGAAGCATTAAAAAATGAATCGCAGCATATGAAAGAACTGGTGGAGCAGCTCTTGTTTCTGGCACGGGGGGACTGTGGAAGAAATACATTAAAAAAGGAAACACTGAACCTGACCGATATTATCCGGCAGGTGTGTGAGGAATCTGAAATGATAGATGAACATCACAAATACCATTTTAAAGGATCGGAAGAACTTCTGATGGAAGGTGATTTGTCCATGCTGAAACAGTCTGTGAGAATATTTACGGATAATGCAGCCAAATATTCGGAAGAGGGGCATACGATTGTGCTTGCGGCGGGCAGGAATGAAAGTGGTATCTATTATTCTGTACAGGATGAGGGAACCGGAATCGAAGAAAAAGATGTCAGCCATGTATTTGACCGTTTTTACCGGTCAGATGAAGCAAGAAACAGTAAAACAGGCGGAACCGGACTGGGATTATCCATTGCGCATTGGATTGTGGAAGCCCATGACGGTGTGATAGAAATAATATCGCGCCCCGGTCTTGGGACGCGATTCACGGTAAGGTTTCCGAAACAGAAATAATTACATTTGATTAGACTCTTTCCCAACGGCCGGAAGCACCGCATGGAAGAACAAGTCCGTTTGATGAAACCGGAAGTCCGATTTCCTGTGATTCCGCTTTTCCTCCAAACTGACTGCAGATTTCCGTTGAAATCATATAAGTAAGAACTGAAGGTGCAAGTCCGGTGGTATAGGAATTAATCAGGAAAAATACGGCATCATCGGAGAGAATCCTGGTGCAGAGGCGGATAAAATTATGTATGGAGTCTTCAATCTTCCAGATTTCCCCTTTCGGACCTCTTCCATAAGAAGGAGGATCCATGATAATTCCGTCGTATTTATTGCCTCTGCGGATTTCACGCTCCACGAATTTGACACAGTCATCCACAAGCCAGCGGATAGGAGCGTCCGAAAGCCCGGAAGACTGTGCATTTTCTTTTGCCCAGTTTACCATGCCTTTTGAGGCATCCACATGGGTTACCTGCGCACCTGCGGCAGCAGCAGCCAGTGTAGCACCACCCGTATAGGCAAAAAGATTTAAGACTTTCATAGGTCTGCCGGCCTTTTTTATTTTTTCACTGAACCAGTCCCAGTTTACCGCCTGCTCCGGGAACAGTCCCGTATGTTTGAAACTAAACGGTTTCAGGTTAAAAGTCAGTGATTTATAACGAATACTCCACTGTTCCGGGAGATCGAAGAATTCCCATTCCCCGCCGCCTTTTGAACTTCTGTGATAATGTCCGTTTAAATTCTTCCAGGTTTTAATTGTTTTCGGGGTATCCCATATGACCTGCGGGTCCGGACGGACCAGAATATAATCGCCCCAGCGTTCCAGCTTTTCGCCGGCAGAACAGTCAATCACTTCATAATCTTTCCAGTTATCTGCAATCCACATAATGTAATCTCCATTTCTTCTTAATATAATGCCATCTGATTGTACTATTAAACAGGAAATCTGTCCAGTAAAAAGTTTTTGAAAAAAATTTAAAAAAGTACTTGCATTATCAGGAAAAGTAGTGTATAGTATTCCTTGCTGTGGCATGATAGCGATGAAGTGTGAGGTTGCTGCCGGACAGGCAGGTTTTCCACTGAGCGAATGTCAAGTTAGGAAACTGGCGACAAGTCACTGTACAAATTAAAGAATCTCTTTGCAAAGGGATGCGTGTGTCAAAAACTGCGATTTATTAAGTAGGAAACACACGGCAAAGTGTACAGTCACCACTTGTTGTGCTTAGTTAAAAGTACGAAAAGGAGGCGACTTTTTTTATGGCAAGTCAAGTAATGAGAATCACATTGAAAGCTTACGATCATCAGTTAGTGGATCAGTCAGCTGCCAAAATCATCGAAACTGTTAAGAAGACAGGAACAAAGGTTAGTGGACCGGTACCTCTTCCGACAAAGAAGGAAGTAGTTACAATTCTTAGAGCTGTTCACAAATACAAAGATTCCAGAGAACAGTTCGAGCAGAGAACTCATAAGAGACTTATCGATATCATCACACCTTCACAGAAGACTGTTGAGACATTATCAAGATTAGAAATGCCAGCAGGTGTATATATCGACATCAAAATGAAGACAAAATAATTTGTCAAAAATGAAAGCAAGTAATCCTGAAGGGTTTAGATATAAAAGTAACACACTTCCTATTTAATAGGGAATCAACGCAGTGTTCTGCAGTGTTCCACCTATATTAAGCTGTTCTAGGATGTTTTCGGTATGAATCTCATACAGAAAACCGCTGTAGATTAAACAGGAGGTATAACAATGAAGAAAGCAATTTTAGCAACAAAAGTTGGTATGACTCAGATTTTTGCTGAAGATGGTGCATTAACACCGGTTACCGTGCTTCAGGCTGGTCCATGTGTTGTTACTCAGGTTAAGACAGTAGCAAACGATGGTTACAGTGCAGTACAGGTAGGTTTTGGCGATATCAGAGAAAAATTAGTAAACAAGCCGAGAAAAGGACATTTTGATAAGGCGGGAGTTCCTTATAAGAGATTTGTAAGAGAATTCAAGTTCGAAGATGCTGAAAACTATTCAGTAAAAGACGAAATCAAAGCTGATATCTTTGCGGCTGGCGATAAGGTTGATGCAACAGCTATTTCAAAGGGAAAAGGATTCCAGGGTGCAATCAAGAGATTAGGACAGTCCAGAGGACCGATGGCTCATGGTTCTAAATTCCACAGACATCAGGGTTCAAATGGTGCATGCTCAAGCCCTTCAAAAGTATTTAAGGGAAAAGGAATGCCAGGACATATGGGCTGCAAGAAGATTACAGTTCAGAATCTTGAAATCGTTAAAGTTGATGTAGAAAACAACTTAATCCTTGTAAAAGGTGCTGTTCCGGGACCAAAGAAAGCATTGGTTACAATTAAGGAAACAGTTAAGTCAGGCAAATAGGTATTAGGGAAGGAGGAACAATCAAATGTCAAAAGTATCTGTATACAATATGGAAGGACAGCAGGTTGGCGAATTAGAACTGAATGATGCAGTGTTTGGTGTAGAAATCAACGAACATTTAGTAAATCAGGCAGTAAAGCTTCAGCTTGCAAATAAACGTCAGGGCACACAGAGCGCAAAGACACGTTCAGAAGTGAGCGGTGGCGGAAGAAAACCTTGGAAGCAGAAGGGTACAGGCCACGCAAGACAGGGTTCAACAAGAGCTCCACAGTGGACAGGCGGTGGTGTTGTATTTGCTCCAAAGCCAAGAGATTATTCATTCAAGATGAATAAGAAAGAAAAGCAGTTAGCTCTTAAGTCAGTACTGACATCAAGAGTTCAGGAAAATAAATTTATCGTTGTTGATGCAATTAAGATGGATGAAATCAAGACAAAGACATTTGTTAAGGCTTTAGACAGCTTAAAGGTATCAAAGGCACTCGTAGTTTTAAATGAAAACGATGTGAATGTTGTTGCTTCAGCAAAGAACATTCCAGGTGTTAAGACAGCATCCGCTAAAACAATCAATGTATATGACATCTTAAAGTTTGATACACTTGTGATTGATAAGGCAGCTGTAGCAACCATCGAGGAGGTGTACGCATAATGGCAGACGTAAAATACTATGATGTAATCCTCAAGCCTGTAATTACAGAAAAGAGCATGAATGATATGGCTGATAAGAAATATACATTCTATGTTCATACAGAGGCTACAAAGACTCAGATCAAAGAAGCTGTAGAAAAAATGTTCGAAGGAACAAAGGTTGCTGGAGTGAACACAATGAACTTAGAAGGAAAAACTAAGAGACGTGGAAGAACAACAGGTAAGACAGCTAAGAGAAAGAAAGCTATCGTACAGTTAACAGAAGATAGCAAGGATATCGAAATTTTCCAGGGCTTATAAGAAGCAGGAAATTCCGGAACAATGTGCATGATAAACTTCTCAGGTATATGCACGCCCCTGTAACACAGGGAAATATTAGTGGAAAAGGAGAAAAGAATCATGGGAATTAAGACATATAACCCATATACACCTTCCAGAAGAAACATGACAGGTCTTGACTTTTCAGATATTACAAAGTCAACACCGGAGAAGTCTTTAACAGTTTCTTTAAAGAAGAACTCAGGAAGAAATAACCAGGGTAAGATTACCGTTAGACATCGCGGCGGCGGTTCAAGAAGAAAATATAGAATCATCGACTTCAAGAGAAGAAAAGATGATATTCCTGCAAAGGTTATCGGTATCGAATACGATCCGAACAGAACAGCAAACATCGCACTTATCTGCTATGCAGATGGTGAAAAGGCATACATCCTTGCTCCGAACGGATTAAAGGACGGCATGACTGTAATGAACGGTGCAAATGCTGAAATCAGAGTAGGTAACTGCTTACCACTTGAAGCAATTCCAGTTGGTACAGAAGTACACAACGTTGAATTATATCCGGGAAAAGGCGGACAGTTAGTTCGTTCAGCCGGTAACTCAGCTCAGCTTATGGCTAAGGAAGGCAAATATGCAACACTTAGATTACCATCAGGCGAAATGAGAATGGTTCCAATCATCTGCCGTGCAACAATCGGACAGGTTGGTAACGTAGAACATGACTTAGTAAATATTGGTAAAGCAGGACGTAAGCGTAACATGGGTATCAGACCTACAGTTCGTGGTTCTGTAATGAATCCTAATGATCATCCACATGGTGGTGGTGAAGGTAAGACTGGTATCGGTCGTCCAGGTCCATGTACACCTTGGGGCAAACCAGCACTTGGCTTAAAGACAAGAAAGAAGAACAAGAATTCCAATAAGCTCATCGTTAGAAGAAGAGATGGAAAGAACATGAAATAAGGAGGATTACCAATGGCTAGATCATTAAAAAAGGGACCATTTGCGGATGAAAGCTTACTTAAAAAAGTAGAAGCAATGAATGCGTCAGGACAGAAGTCAGTTATCAAGACTTGGTCACGTCGTTCAACAATCTTCCCAATGATGGTAGGACATACAATCGCAGTACATGATGGAAGAAAGCATGTACCAGTATATGTAACAGAAGACATGGTTGGACATAAACTCGGTGAATTCGTGGCAACAAGAACTTACAGAGGACATGGAAAAGACGAAAAGAAGGCTAGACGTTAGTTTTAAGATTTTGAAAGGAGGTATTCATCCATGGCAAAAGGACATAGAAGCCAGATAAAGAGAGAAAGAAACGCTGTTAAGGATACAAGACCATCAGCAAAACTTTCATATGCTAGAATATCAGTTCAGAAGGCATGCTTCGTATTGGATGCTATCAGAGGAAAAGACGTTGAGTCTGCACTCGGTATCTTAGCTTACAATCCAAGATATGCTTCTTCAGTAATAGAAAAATTATTAAAATCAGCAATCGCAAATGCTGAAAATAATCAGGGAATGAGTGCAGAAAACCTCTACATTGAAGAGTGTTATGCTTCCCAGGGACCTATCATGAAGAGAATTAAACCAAGAGCACAGGGTAGAGCATACAGAATCGAAAAGAGAATGTGCCATATTACAATCGTTCTGAACGAGAAATAGTATTAGAAAGGAGAACAGGAATGGGACAGAAAGTTAATCCTCATGGCTTAAGAGTCGGTGTTATTAAGGAATGGGACTCAAAATGGTACGCACCTAAAGCTGACTTCGCTAACAACCTTATCGAAGATCAGAAGATTAGAAAGTATCTTAAGAATAAATTATATAGCGCTGGTGTTGCTAAGATCGAAATCGAAAGAGCATCAGACAGATGTAAAGTTATCGTTCACACAGCTAAGCCTGGTGTAGTTATCGGCAAGGGCGGTGCTGAAATCGAGAAACTCAAAGTAGAATTACAGAAGCTTACAACAAAGAAATTAGTTGTAGATATCAAAGAAGTAAAGAGACCGGATAAGGATGCTCAGCTTGTTGCTGAAAATATCGCTCTCCAGTTAGAGAACCGTGTATCTTTCAGAAGAGCTATGAAGTCTACTATGTCAAGAAGTATGAAAGCTGGAGCAAAGGGTATCAAAGCAGCAGTTTCAGGTCGTTTAGGCGGTGCTGATATGGCTCGTGGCGAATTCTACAGCGAAGGTACTATTCCACTTCAGACATTAAGAGCAGATATTGACTATGGTTTCGCTGAAGCAGACACAACTTATGGTAAGTTAGGTGTTAAGGTTTGGATTTACAAAGGCGAAGTACTTCCAACTAAAGCTGCTAAAGCAGAAGTAAAGGAAGGGAGCGATAAATAATGTTAATGCCAAAGAGAGTAAAGCGTCGTAAACAGTTCCGTGGTACTATGACAGGAAAAGCCATGAGAGGCAATAAGATTACTTACGGTGAATATGGTATTGTCGCTTTAGAACCAGCATGGATCAAATCAAACCAGATTGAAGCTGCCCGTATTGCTATGACACGTTATATCAAGCGTGGTGGTAAAGTTTGGATTAAAATATTCCCAGATAAACCAGTAACTACAAAACCAGCAGAAACTCGAATGGGTTCCGGTAAAGGAACACTCGAATACTGGGTTGCAGTTGTTAAGCCAGGACGTGTATTGTTTGAAATCGCAGGCGTTTCAGAAGAAATCGCAAAAGAAGCTTTACGTCTTGCTTCACACAAGTTACCAGTTAAGTGTAAGATCGTTTCTCGTGCAGATTTAGAAGGCGGTGATAACAGTGAAAATTAATAAATATGTAGAAGATTTAAAGGCAAAATCAGCTGCAGAATTGAATGATGAATTAGTAGCTGCTAAAAAGGAACTTTTCAATTTAAGATTCCAGAACGCAACAAATCAGTTAGATAATACTAGCAGAATTAAAGAAGTTAGAAAGAATATCGCAAGAATTCAGACAGTTATGTCAGAAGTTGCTTCCAAATAATTCATTGATTTAGGAATCTGAGAAAGGAGAATAGTATCGTGGAAAGAAATTTAAGAAAAACACGTATCGGTAAAGTTGTAAGTGACAAGATGGATAAGACTATCGTTGTAGCTGTACAGGATAACGTAAAGCATCCATTATACAAGAAAATTGTTAAGAGAACATATAAATTAAAAGCTCATGATGAAAACAACGAATGTGGTATTGGTGATACAGTAAAAGTTATGGAAACAAGACCATTATCTAAAGATAAGAGATGGAGACTTGTTGAAATCATCGAGAAGGCTAGATAGTAGAAAGGAGTATTATTATGATTCAGCAGGAAACAAGACTTAAAGTCGCTGATAATACAGGCGCTAAGGAATTGCTTTGCATCAGAGTAATGGGCGGTTCTACTAGAAGATATGCAAACATCGGTGACATAATCGTTGCTTCAGTCAAAGAAGCAACACCAGGCGGTGTTGTTAAAAAAGGTGATGTAGTAAAGGCCGTTGTTGTTCGTACAGTAAAAGGCGCACGTCGTAAAGACGGTTCTTATATCAAGTTTGATGAGAACGCTGCAGTTATTATCAAAGATGACAAGACACCAAAGGGAACCCGTATTTTTGGACCAGTAGCAAGAGAGCTAAGAGATAAACAGTTTATGAAAATTGTTTCTTTAGCACCAGAAGTATTATAGGAGGTGCAGTATGTCAGCCAGTAAGATTAGAAAAGGTGATTTAGTTAGAGTAATCACTGGAAAAGATAAAGATAAAGAAGGCAAAGTATTGTCTGTTAATGCAAAGAACCACACTGTACTTGTTGAAGGAATCAACATGGTTTCCAAGCATACAAAGCCAAATGCACAGAACCAGACAGGCGGTATTGTAAGCCAGGAATCTTCTATTGATATTTCAAACGTTATGTTAGTAGTTGACGGAAAAGCAACAAGAGTTGGTTTCAAAGTAGAAGATGGTAAAAAAGTGCGTGTTGCAAAAGCAACAGGTAAGGTTATTGATTAATTAGAGAGGAGGACCGTAAAGTGAGCAGACTTAAAGACACTTACAATAATGAAATTGTAGATGCATTAATGAAGAAGTTTGGATACAAGAATATTATGCAGGTACCTAAGCTTGATAAGATTGTAATTAACATGGGTGTTGGTGAAGCAAAGGATAACGCTAAGGTGTTAGACGCAGCTGTAAAAGACCTCGAAACAATCTCTGGCCAGAAGGCTGTTTTAACAAGAGCAAAGAAGTCAGTCGCTAACTTCAAGATCAGAGAAGGTCTTGCAATTGGATGTAAGGTTACACTGAGAGGGGAAAAGATGTACGAATTCCTTGATCGTCTTGTAAACCTTTCACTTCCTAGAGTACGTGACTTTAGAGGTGTAAACCCTAATTCATTCGATGGAAGAGGTAACTACGCTCTCGGAATCAAAGAACAGATCATCTTCCCGGAAATCGAATATGATAAGGTTGATAAGGTTAGAGGTATGGACATTATCTTTGTTACTACTGCTAACACAGACGAAGAAGCTCGTGAATTATTGACATTATTCAACATGCCGTTTAAGAAATAGTTAGGAGGGCACTTATGGCTAAAACATCTATGAAGATTAAGCAGCAGAGAAAGGCTAAATTTTCAACACAGGAATATAACCGCTGTAGAATTTGTGGTCGTCCACATGCTTATTTAAGAAAATATGGCGTTTGCAGAATCTGTTTCCGTGAATTAGCTTATAAGGGAGAAATCCCAGGCGTAAAGAAAGCATCCTGGTAGGATACAGCTTTCAAAAGATACACCAGGTTGCGTTGACAAACAGCCCTGGTGTGTGATAGAATAAACAGGTATTATGTGTCCGGACGGATGCATAACATAGAGCAACTCATGTAAGTCGCTTTTAAAACAATCGGTGAGTTTCCATCACCTGATATCATCAATCGCTTCTGCGATTGGTGAAAAGCGATACTGCTAAAGTTTAAGGAGGAAATTTTAAAATGGCAATGAGCGATCCAATCGCAGATATGCTTACAAGAATTCGTAATGCAAATACTGCAAAACATGACACTGTAGATGTACCTTCATCAAAGATGAAATTAGCAATTGCTGAAATTCTTTTCAACGAAGGTTATATTAAGAAATATGAAGTGATTGAAGATGGTATTTTCAAGACAATCCACATCACATTAAAGTATGGTAAGGATAAGAACGAAAAGATCATTACAGGTCTTAAGAGAATTTCAAAACCAGGTCTTAGAGTATACGCTGGAAAAGATGAACTTCCAAGAGTACTCGGAGGATTAGGTGTTGCTATCATTTCAACAAACAAAGGTATTTTAACAGACAAGGAAGCTAGAAAGCAGCAGGTTGGCGGCGAAGTACTGGCTTTCATCTGGTAATGTATAAATTGAAGGAGGTGCGGGCATGTCACGTATAGGAAGAATGCCTATCGCTATACCTGCTGGTGTTACCGTAGATATAGCAGAAAATAATAAGGTTACTGTAAAAGGACCAAAGGGAACACTCGAAAGAGTTTTGCCGGCAGAAATGGAAATTAAGAAAGACGGCGAGACAGTCGTTGTTACAAGACCAAATGATTTAAAGAAGATGAAATCATTACATGGTCTCACAAGAACACTTATCAATAACATGGTAATCGGTGTTTCTGAAGGATATACAAAAGAACTTGAAGTTAATGGTGTTGGTTACAGAGCACAGAAGCAGGGTAACAAGTTAGTTCTCGCTCTTGGATATTCACATCCTGTAGAAATAATCGATCCGGAAGGTCTGGAAACAGCTGTTGACGGAAACAAGATTATTGTTAAAGGTATCGATAAAGAAAAGGTCGGCCAGTACGCTGCTGAAATCAGAGCTAAGAGAGCTCCTGAACCATACAAGGGTAAGGGAATTAAGTATGCTGATGAAGTAATCAGACGTAAAGTTGGTAAGACTGGTAAGAAATAATTAAAGGAGTGAACAAAGATGGTTAGTAAAGAATCAAGAGCGGTTATCCGTGAAAAAAAGCACAAGAGATTACGTAATCGTTTTGCTGGTACAGCTGAAAGACCACGTCTTGCTGTATTTAGAAGTAACAATCATATGTATGCTCAGATTATTGACGATACAGTTGGAAATACATTAGTAGCAGCTTCAACACTTGAAAAGAGTGTAAAGGCTGAACTTGAGAAGACTAACAACGTTGATGCAGCAGCATATTTAGGAACAGTTATCGCAAAGAGAGCATTAGAAAAAGGTATTTCAACTGTTGTCTTTGACAGAGGCGGATTCATATATCAGGGTAAAGTTAAAGCATTAGCAGAAGCAGCAAGAGAAGCTGGTCTGGAATTCTAGTCGAGGAGGAACACACATGAAACGTACAATTATTGATGCTAGTCAGTTAGAATTAGAAGAAAAAGTAGTATCAATTAAGCGTGTAACTAAGGTTGTAAAGGGTGGACGTCACATGAGATTTGCAGCTTTAGTAGTTGTCGGTGATGGCAATGGTCACGTTGGTGCTGGTTTAGGCAAGGCTATGGAAATTCCAGAAGCCATTCGTAAGGGCAAAGAAGATGCTATGAAGAAGCTTATTGAAGTACCGGTTGATGCAAACAACAGCATTCCACATGATAATATAGGTAAGTTTGGCAGTGCTTCTGTATTACTTAAGAAGGCTCCAGAAGGTACAGGTATCATCGCAGGCGGTCCTGCACGAAACGTGCTTGAACTTGCAGGTCTTAAGAATATCCGTACAAAGTCATTAGGCTCAAACAACAAGCAGAATGTAGTACTTGCTACAATCAAAGGTTTGTCAGAGTTGAAAACTCCAGAAGAAGTAGCCAGACTTCGCGGTAAATCTGTAGAAGAAATCTTAGGCTAGGCTTAATAGGAGGAAATCAAAATGGCAGATAAATTAAAAATTACTTTAGTAAAATCTACAATTGGTGCTGTTCCGAAGCATGTAAAGACAGTTGAGGCTCTTGGCTTAAAGAAGCTTAACAAGACTGTTGAACTTCCGGACAACAAAGCAACAAGAGGTATGATTCAGCAGGTAAGACACTTAGTAAAAGTGGAAGAAATCTAATGACAGGAGGTGCAACAATGGACTTATCTAACTTAAAGGCTGCAGAAGGCTCAGTTCAGAGTGATAACTTCAGAAGAGGCCGTGGACATGGTTCAGGAAATGGTAAGACAGCTGGTAAGGGCCATAAGGGACAGAAGGCTCGTTCAGGAGCTCCAAGACCAGGCTTTGAAGGTGGCCAGATGCCATTATACAGAAGAATTCCAAAGAGAGGATTCACAAATAGAAATACTTTAGAAATCGTAGGTATTAATGTAAGTGCCCTTGAAAGATTCGATAACGATGCAGTAGTAACAGTTGACGAATTAATCGCAACAGGTATCGTAAAGAATCCTAGAGATGGTGTAAAGATTCTTGGTAATGGTGAACTTACAAAGAAGCTTACAGTAAAAGCAAATGCTTTCTCAGAAGGCGCAAAAGCTAAAATCGAAGCACTTGGCGGAACCTGCGAGGTGATTTAATGTTTAAAACACTTCAGAAAGCATTAAAAGTAAAAGAAGTTAGGCAGAAATTATTATATACGCTTGCGTTATTAGTAGTAGTCAGAATCGGTTGCCAGATTCCTATCCCGGGAACCGATTCCAGTGTAATTTCGCAAATTTTAGGTTCATTTGATTCAGATGATGCTATGGGGTTTTTTAGTGCTTTTACAGGTGGCTCATTTGAGAACATGTCATTGTTCGCATTAAACATTACACCATACATCACATCATCCATTATCATGCAGCTTTTAACCATCGCTATTCCGCGTCTGGAAGAACTGCAGAGAGATGGTGAAACAGGAAGAAAGAAAATTGCAGAGATTACACGTTATCTGACAATTGCACTTTCTATTATTGAGTCTCTTGCCATGGCAATTGGCTTTGGTAATCAGGGATTATTCGGGGATACTTCATCCAAAGCACAGTATTTCCTTGTGGTTTTAACAGCGGTTGTTACCATGACAGCCGGTTCAGCACTCCTTATGTGGTTTGGTGAAAGAATCACAGAAAACGGTGTCGGAAATGGTATTTCTATCATCCTTATGATTAATATCATTGCAAGAATTCCAGATGACCTTATGAATCTGTTTGAATCAAAGGTTATGATTACGGAATCAAACGGAAGATCAGTACTTGGTGCTGCATCTGCTGCAATCATTATCCTTGCAGTTATCATTGCAATGATTGCTTTTATCGTTCTATTAAATGGTGGTGAGAGAAGAATCCCGGTACAGTATGCAAAGAAAGTACAGGGAAGAAAGATGTTAGGAGGTCAGTCAAGCCATATTCCATTAAAGGTAAATACCAGTGGTGTTATCCCGGTTATCTTCGCATCTTCACTGATGCAGTTCCCGGTTATCATTTCATCTATTCTTGGTAAACAGCCTGGTGATGGAACCTTATGGGGAAAAGTTTTAAAACTTTTAAGTCAGGGTTATTGGTTTGATATTTCTAATCCAAGAGCATTTGCGTATACCCTTGGATATGTGCTTTATGCAGTATTAGTTATCGCATTTGCATATTTCTATACATCCATTACCTTTAATCCGATAGAAGTGGCTAATAACATTAAAAAGCAGGGCGGATTTATTCCGGGTATCAGACCTGGTAAACCGACCGAAGAATATTTGACAAAATTACTTAACAACATCGTATTTATCGGTGCTGTGGGACTTTTAATCGTTGCAACTATTCCACTTGTATTTTCAGGCATATTTGATGCGAAAGTATCATTTGGCGGAACCTCATTAATTATCGTTGTTGGTGTTATTCTTGAGACTCTTAATAAGATTAGTGCGATGATGGTAGTCCGCAACTATAAAGGATTTTTGGACGATTAATACGATATGGTCCACATTCGTGGCCAGATATATAAAACCCGCAGAAGATATACCTTTTGCGGGTTTTTTAAATATAAGAAAGGCGGTGCATATATGAAGATTATTATGTTAGGTGCGCCTGGTGCCGGAAAAGGAACTCAGGCAAAAATGCTTGCAGATAAATATAAGATTCCACATGTTTCAACAGGAGATATATTTCGTGCAAATATAAAGAACGGAACGGAATTAGGAACTAAGGCAAAAGTATATATGGATCAGGGAATGTTAGTACCTGATGAACTGACTTGCGACCTCGTGGTAGATAGAATTAAGCAGGATGACTGCAAAGACGGATATATTCTGGATGGATTCCCACGGACAATTCCACAGGCAGAATGTCTGGACAAAGCACTGGATGCTTTGAATGATAAGATTGATTTTGCAGTCAATGTGGAAGTGCCGGATGAAAACATCATTCGCAGAATGTCCGGAAGAAGAGCATGTTTATCATGTGGAAGAACATATCATATTGTATATAATCCGCCGAAAGAAGAAGGAATCTGTGATGAGTGCAAAAAAGAGCTTGTCTTAAGAGATGATGATAAGCCGGAAACAGTCGAAAAGAGACTGAAGGTATATCATGAACAGACACAGCCGCTGATTGATTATTACAGAAACAAAGGTGTACTTGCTGAAGTGGATGGAACCAGAGATATGCAGGAAGTATTTACTGCAATTACAGATGTTTTGGAAGCTTAAAGAGGCGATCACATGTCAGTAACAATAAAATCTCAAAGAGAAATTGAACTTATGCGCCATGCAGGAAAATTGCTCGGACAGACGCTGAAGCAGTTAGAAGAAGCAGTCAGACCGGGAATGTCCACATGGGAACTAAATCAAATTGGTGAAGAAATTATAAGAGGATATGGCTGTATCCCGTCTTTTCTTAATTATAACGGATATCCGGCCTCTATCTGTATTTCACTGAATGATGAAGTAGTACATGGAATACCGCGGAAAGATTTCATCATTCAGGAAGGCGATATTGTGAGCATGGACGCGGGACTTATCTATCAGGGATACCACGCAGATGCTGCAAGAACAGTAGGAGTCGGCGAAATAACAGAAAATGCAAGAAAACTCATAGAAGTCACCAGACAGAGCTTTTTTGAAGGAATCAGGCAGGCAAAACAGGGAAATCATCTCTATGATATTTCCGGTGCCATCGGCGATTACGCAGAAAGCTTCGGATATGGTGTGGTGAGGGATTTAGTCGGACATGGAATTGGAAAAAATCTGCATGAAGATCCACAGATTCCAAATTTCCGGCAGAGAAGAAGAGGATTAAAACTTCAGGCAGGAATGACACTTGCCATAGAGCCTATGATAAATGAAGGCAGTCCGGATGTGTGCTGGGCAGATGATGACTGGACAGTAATGACAGAAGATTGTTCCCTGTCAGCTCATTATGAAAATACAGTACTTATTACAGACGGCGAACCGGAGATTCTTACATTGGCTGAATCACTGTAAATATAAAAGAAGAGATTAGGAGGTTGAAAAAATGTCAAAATCTGATTTAATTGAAATGGAAGGAACAATCGTAGAAAAGCTTCCAAACGCAATGTTTAAGGTGGAACTGGAGAATGGTCATGTTGTGCTTGCCCACATCAGTGGCAAACTCAGAATGAACTTTATCCGTATCCTTCCGGGAGACAAAGTTAAGATTGAACTTTCCCCATATGATTTAAACAAAGGACGTATTATCTGGAGAGATAAATAAGAAACACTGCAAAAAAATGAAAAATATGCTTGTTTTTTTGTAAAAACTATGATATAGTCTTAAATGGACTTTTTTGAAAGGAGGATTTTGCTGTGAAGGTTAGATCATCAGTTAAACCTATTTGTGAAAAATGCAAAGTCATTAAAAGAAAGGGAGCAATCAGAGTAATCTGTGAAAATCCTAAGCACAAGCAGAGACAGGGCTAATTATGGCAGTCCGGCATTGATACTGTCTATTGTCAATGTCATGTAACAGTTAATTTTGCGGCTGCAGCAATGGAACACCAGGGTGCGTGGTAAAAGGAAACACTCTCATTCCTTACCGGGTGTCGATGGGAAGAAGTTGCTTCAATATAAAAAATAATAAAATAATAACTAAAAACTCGTAAATGTGGAACGCACACATTTCAGACGCAGAGACTTTATGCGGGCTGCGTAATCTGCAGGTTTACGAAAGAATTTTGATGGAGGTTGTACACACATGGCTCGTATTTCAGGTGTTGATTTACCAAGAGAAAAGCGTATCGAGATAGGATTAACCTATATCTACGGTATCGGAAGAGTTAGCGCAACAAAGATTCTTGAGGCAGCTAATGTTAATCCGGATACAAGAGTAAGAGACTTAACAGATGATGAAGTTAAGAGAATCAGTGCAGTTATCGATGAACATCACACAGTAGAAGGTGATTTAAGAAGACAGATTGCATTAAACATTAAAACATTACAGGAAATCGGATGTTACAGAGGCATTCGTCATAGAAAAGGACTTCCTGTTCGTGGTCAGAAGACAAAGACAAACGCAAGAACAAGAAAAGGTCCTAAGAAGACAGTAGCAAATAAGAAGAAGTAGTATTTAGTTATTAATTTAGATAGATTAAATATTTAGATTTTTCTTAGCAGTTTACAAATTATTATCATTATAGAAAGGTAACCCACATAAGGGAAGGTTAGTTTAAAATGGCTAAAGTTACAAAAAAAGTGACAAAGAAGCGTGTAAAGAAAAACGTTGAACGCGGACAGGCACATATTCAGGCATCATTCAATAACACAATCGTTACAATTACAGATACAGAAGGTAACGCATTATCATGGGCAAGTGCTGGTGGTCTTGGTTTTAAAGGTTCAAGGAAATCTACTCCTTATGCAGCTCAGATGGCAGCTGAAACTGCTACAAAGGCAGCTTTAGTTCACGGCTTAAAATCAGTAGATGTTATGGTAAAAGGTCCAGGTTCAGGAAGAGAAGCAGCAATCCGTGCGCTTTCAGCAAGCGGACTTGATGTTACAAGTATCAAGGATGTTACCCCGGTTCCACATAACGGATGTCGTCCACCAAAGCGCAGAAGAGTCTAATAGGAGGTGCACATAGATGGCAGTTAATAGAGTTCCTGTTCTTAAAAGATGCAGATCACTTGGTCTTGATCCAATCTACTTAGGAATAGATAAGAAATCAAATAGAGAGTTAAAGAGAGCAAACAGAAAGATCAGTGAATATGGTCTTCAGTTAAGAGAAAAACAGAAAGCAAAATTCATATATGGCGTTTTAGAGAAACCTTTCAGAAACTATTTTGCAAAGGCTTCCAAAATGAAAGGTCAGTCTGGTGAAAACCTTATGATTTTACTGGAAAGCAGACTTGACAATGTTGTATTCCGTTTAGGACTTGCAAGAACAAGAAAAGAAGCAAGACAGATCGTTGACCACAAGCACGTTTTAGTAAACGGCAAGTGTGTAAATATTCCTTCTTATCTTGTAAAAGCTGGTGATACAATCGAAATCAGAGAAAAGAGCAAATCTTCTCAGAGATATAAAGATATCCTTGAAGTTACAGAAGGAAGAGTGGTTCCTGAATGGTTAGAAGCTAACCACGAAGCTTTAAGCGGTGTTGTAAAACAGTTACCGGAAAGAGAAAACATCGATGTACCGGTTGATGAAATGTTAATCGTCGAATTATATTCAAAATAAGATTTTAAATTTGGCAGCTTGCAGGGCATTCCATGCCTTGCGGGCAAGCCATCTTTTCTTAACAAGAAGTTTGATATGGATTGATATTTTGATTATTTCAAAGAAGGAGGGGCTTTATAGTGTTCGATTTTGAAAAACCTAATATTGAAATTGTAGAGATTTCAGAAGATAAGAGATATGGTAAGTTTGTGGTAGAGCCACTTGAAAGAGGTTATGGTACAACACTTGGCAATTCTTTAAGAAGAATTATGCTGTCATCCCTTCCGGGTGCTGCAGTAAGCCAGATTAAAATTGACGGCGTTCTGCATGAATTCAGTTCAATTCCGGGAGTAAAAGAAGATGTCACAGAAATTATTCTGAACATTAAAAACCTTGCAATTAAGAACAACAGCGACACAAATGAACCAAAAGTTGCATATATCGAATACAGCGGTGAAGGCGTTGTCACAGCAGCGGATATTCAGACAGACCCTGATATCGAAATCTTAAATCCTGATTTGGTTATCGCAACACTTAGTGGCGGAGCTGATACTAAATTATATATGGAGCTGACCATTACAAAGGGAAGAGGTTATGTCAGTGCAGATAAAAATAAGAACGATGAACTTCCAATTGGAGTAATTGCCGTAGATTCTATCTATACACCGGTAGAACGTGTAAATCTTGCAATTGAGAATACGCGTGTCGGTCATATTACTGATTATGACAAACTCACACTTGATGTTTATACAAATGGTACACTGGCTCCGGATGATGCTGTAAGCCTTGCAGCAAAGGTTTTAAGCGAGCATCTGAATCTGTTTATTGATCTTTCTGAAAATGCCAAGACAGTAGATGTTATGGTAGAAAAAGAAGAAGATCCAATCGACAGAGTATTAGAGATGAACATTGACGAACTGGAACTTTCCGTTCGTTCCTATAACTGTTTAAAGAGAGCTGGAATCAATACCGTAGAAGAACTGATTAACAGAAGTTCAGACGATATGATGAAGGTTCGTAACTTAGGACGTAAGTCTTTAGAGGAAGTACTGAATAAGTTGAAAGAATTAGGTCTTTCACTTAAGAGCGGAGATGACTAATCGACCGCAGGTAATACATGATTTATGGAATATAAAAGCAGATATCCGATAAGACCGAAGAGTGCGGGTATTTGTTCCACAAATGGAGGTTAAATTAAAATGGCTGGAAATAGAAAGCTTAGCAGAACATCTGCACAGAGAAAAGCATTAATCAGAGCACAGGTAACAAGCTTAATCGCTAACGGAAAGATTGTTACAACAGAAGCAAAGGCAAAAGAAGTACGCAAAGTAGCGGAAGGTTTAATTGCCCTTGCAGTAAAAGAAAAAGACAACTTTGAAGAAGTTACTGTTCAGGCTAAAGTTCCTGTAAAGGATGAAAATGGCAAGAGAGTAAAAGAAGTTGTTGACGGAAAGAAAGTAACAAAATACGAAACAGTTGAAAAGACAATCAAGAAAGACAAGCCTTCAAGACTTCACGCAAGAAGAAAAATGCAGGCAGTTCTTTATTCTGTAAAGGATGTTCCTACACAGGCAGCCGGCAGAAAGAAGAATACAAAGGTTGTTGATTTAACAGATAAGTTATTCACAGAAATCGCTCCTAAGTATGCAGATCGTAACGGTGGTTACACAAGAATCATCAAGATCGGTCTCAGAAAAGGTGATGCAGCAATGGAAGTTGTACTTGAATTAGTATAATTTGAAAGAATATCCGGGAACAGGTGTTATACCTGTTCCTTTTTTCGATTCTACTGACTCTTTTTCTCGGAAAGGCAGGATAGTATTTGCAATATGTGCTGGATTCAGATATAATAGAAAGAAGATAAGTGCCTTATATGGGCATATGATATGGAGGGAATATGGACAAGAATTTAGATAAGAAATATTTAAAACTGCTGGCAGAGAAATATCCGAGCGCAGCAGCTGCAAAGAGTGAAATAATAAATCTGACGGCGATCATGAGTCTTCCAAAGGGAACAGAATACTTTTTCAGTGATATACATGGAGAATATGAAGCATTTCTGAATCTGCTCAGGAGTGCATCTGGAACGATTATGGATAAAATACGGATCTACTTTTCTGATTCCATGACAGCAGAAGAACAGGAAAATTTTGCACATCTGATTTATTTTCCGGAAGAAACACTGAAGCTGTACCAGGCACAGGGATTTGATAATGAGAAGCAGAAAATCCTCATCTTTCGTCTGATTCGTTTGTGTAAGGAACTTTCATCCAAATACACCAGGTCAAAGGTCAGAAAAAAACTTCCGGCAGATTATGGTTATGCGATTGAAGAACTGTTGAACGTAGATACGGACGAGATGGATAAAAAGAGATATTATGATGAAATCATTAATTCAATCATTGATTCCACTTCCGGTTCAGATTTTATTACCCATCTGTGTATTCTGGCACAAAGACTTGCGGTGGATAAACTGCATATTATTGGAGATATTTTTGACAGAGGACCAAGAGCCGACATTATTATGAACGAACTCATGAATTTCCCGGATGTAGATATCCAGTGGGGAAATCATGATATTTCCTGGATGGGAGCAGCCTGCGGAAACCTTGCACTGGTTGCAAACGTTGTCCGGATTGCAGTAAGTTATAATAATTTTGATGTACTCGAAGATGGATATGGAATTAATATGCGGCCATTATCCATGTTCGCTTCCCGTGTATACAAGAATGATGAGTGTAAGGGATTTACGCCAAAACTTCTGGACGAAAATGTTTATGATAACGTGGATATCCAGCTGGCGGCAAAGATGCATAAGGCAATCGCCATTATCCAGTTTAAGCTGGAAGGACAGATTATCGAGCGTCATCCGGAATATAAAATGGATGACAGAAATGTGCTGAAAAAAATTAATTATGAAAAGAAAACAGTTACGATTGAAGGTGTGGAATATCCATTAAAGGATACTACATTCCCGACCATTGATCCGAAGAAGCCTCTGGAACTGACGGAAGGAGAGCAGGAACTCCTGTATACCTTAGTAACTTCATTCCGTCATTCGGAATTATTTAACCGCCATGTGGAATTCCTGTATAACAAAGGTTCGATGTATACCTGTTGTAATTCCAACCTTTTGTATCATGGATGTATACCGATGAACCAGGACGGAACATTTACGGAAATTACACTGGATGGAAAACATTATTACAAGGGAAAAGCACTTCTTGATTACATGAATCAGATTGTGAAGGATGCATATTATACAAAAGACAGAAATGCTGTGGATTTCATGTGGTATTTATGGTGCGGAAAAAATTCTTCCGTATATGGAAAGAGCAAGATGTCCGCATTTGAGGGATATTTTATCGAAGGTACGGATGCAAGGAAAGAAATTTACAATCCGTATTATAAATTAAGCAATGACGAGAAAATCTGTGATATGATTTTCCGTGAATTTGGCTTAAATCCCGATACATCCCATATTATTAACGGTCATGTGCCGGTAAAATTAAAAGATGGGGAAAGTCCGGTAAAGGCGAATGGAAAACTTTACGTCATTGATGGGGGAATTTCCAAAGCATACCGTACAAAGACGGGAATCGCAGGATATACCCTGATTTTCAATTCCCATCATATCGCACTTGCGGAGCATACGATTGCCTCAAAAGACAGAGTGCTTGCAGGACAGAGCAGCTATATTAATTATAAAGTATCTCCGGTCATGAAAATTACAGAACGCATGAAGGAGAGAGTAAGGGTTGCAGATACTGATACCGGTGAAATGCTCAGGGAACGAATCAAAGATTTAAAAATGCTGGTAAAAGCATATGAAGATGGACAGGTGTAATGGTGTAAACAATGCAAAAAATTGTGCAAATAAAAGATTTAATTCATAAATTTGTGGATACAGATGCAGAAGGAAATGTTACGGGAGAAAAAAATGCGGTAGATTCGGTATCACTTGATGTAGAAAAGGGAGAATTTATAGCAATCCTGGGACATAATGGATCCGGCAAATCGACTCTGGCAAAACATATTAATGCCATATTAATGCCGACTTCCGGTACTTTATATGTGAATGGAAAAGATACTGCAGATGGCAGGAACATCTGGGATATCAGGCAAAGTGCAGGAATGGTATTCCAGAATCCGGATAATCAGATTATTGAGACCGTTGTAGAAGAGGACGTTGGTTTCGGACCGGAAAATCTCGGAGTAGAAACAGAAGAAATCTGGAAAAGGGTGGAATCTGCCCTGGGAAAAGTCGGAATGCTTGAGTTTCGGAAACATTCCCCGTCAAGACTGAGCGGCGGACAGAAGCAGAGAGTTGCGATTGCCGGTGTCCTTGCCATGCATCCGGACTGCATCGTACTCGATGAGCCGACCGCCATGCTGGATCCGCATGGCAGGCAGGAAGTAATACAGACCTTAAAGGAATTAAATGAAAAAGAAAAAGTAACCATTATTCTGATTACACATCATATGAATGAAGCTGCCCTTGCGGATAAAATATTTGTTATGAATGAGGGTAAGATTGCTTTGCAAGGGACTCCGAAAGAGGTCTTTTCGCATTATGATGAAATGAAGAAAATCGGACTGGATGTGCCGGTTTCCACTGAAATAGCCCATGGCCTGAAAAAGTATGGATGGCATATGCCGGATGATATTATTTCCGAAGAAGAACTGTTAGACAGTATAAAAAAGAATCTTCCGGAAAAAGCAGAGAAGGACACAGAACATAGAGTGGAGCAGAAAAATGAATCGAAAGCAGAACAGGACAACAGGGAGGCACAGCAGCAGAAGGATTCAGGCGAAGTTATACTTTCCCTGCGTGATGTGAATTATATTTATTCTGCGGATACCGTATATCGCAGGCATGCGTTAAAAAATGTCAGTCTGGATATTTGGAAAGGAGAATTTATCGCAGTAATCGGACATACCGGTTCGGGTAAATCCACGCTGATTCAGCATTTAAACGGTTTAAACAAACCGTCCTCCGGAAAAATTCTGTACAAGGGACAGGATATCAGCGAAAAATCTTTTAAATTAAGTGATTTGCGCAAGAAAGTGGGGCTGGTATTTCAGTATCCGGAGTACCAGCTCTTTGAAACGACAGTATTGCTGGATGTGGCATTTGGACCGAAAAATCTGGGCTGTGACAGGGAACAGGCAGAACAGCAGGCAAGGGAAGCACTGGCTCTTGTCGGGCTTCCGGAAGAATGTTATGAAATGTCCCCGTTTGAATTGAGTGGAGGGCAGAAGAGAAAAGCTGCGATTGCCGGTGTCCTTGCCATGAATCCGGAGGTGCTGATTCTGGATGAGCCTACCGCAGCACTGGATCCGTATGGAAGGGATGAAATTCTGTCCATACTGGAAGATTTGCACCGTAAGAAGAACATTACCATTTTGCTGGTTTCACACAGCATGGATGAGGTGGCAAGATTTGCACAGCGAATCATTGTAATGGATAAAGGAGAAATCCTTATGGATGGTACTCCGGCAGACATTTTCCGCAGGCATAAAGAGCTGGAGGAGATTGGGCTGGCGGCACCACAGGCAATGTATATAATGAAAGAATTAAAGGAATACGGACTTCCGGTGGATACAGAGATATTTACACCACAGGAAGCTGTAAAAGAAATAAACAGAATCAGAGATGGAGCAGAACAACGATGAAAGATATTACATTGGGACAATATTATCCTGCAGATTCCATAATACACAGGCTGGACCCCAGGGTAAAGCTTCTGGCGGTGATCTGTTATACCCTGTTTTTATTTATAAATGATACGTTTATCAGTTACCTGCTCAATATAGCAGTACTGACGGGCATAGTAATACTGACCAGAGTTCCTTTCCGGCAGATTGTAAAAGGCATAAAGTCAATCCTGTTTTTATTGCTTTTCAGTGTTGTCTTTACCGTATTATTTACAAAGGGAGATGATATTCTGTTTGAATACGGAATTATCGTCATATCCATGCAGGGACTTCTTCTAGCCGTAAAAATATGTATCAGAATTTTTCTTTTGATTATGATGTCAACCATACTCACACTGTCAACGACTCCGACAGATCTTGCGGACGGACTTGAAAAATCCTGTGGATTTTTAACAAAAATTCATGTTCCGGTGCATGAAATTGCAATGATGATAACCATTGCATTGAGATTTATACCGATTCTTATGGAGGAAACGGATAAAATCATGAAAGCACAGAAGGCAAGAGGGGCGGATTTTGAAAATGGCAATCTGATTGAACGGGCAAAGAGTCTTGTGCCAATCTTTATTCCATTAATTGTTTCATCCGTAAGAAGGGCAATGGATCTTGCGATGGCAATGGAAGCAAGATGTTACCGGGGAGGTGACGGAAGAACAAAGATGAAACCGCTGACTTACCGGAAAAGAGATAAGATGGCATATCTGATTATGTTTCTTTACATGGTTGGAATGACTGCCATAAAGATATTAATTTAAGCAGACGAGGAAAGAAATGTCAAAACGAGTTTTTTTAAGAATAGCATATGATGGGACGAATTATCATGGCTGGCAGATACAGGATAATGGAATTACGGTGGAAGAAATCATCAACAGGAAGCTGACGGAGCTTCTGGGAGAAAAGATAGCAGTTATCGGGGCAAGCCGTACCGATTCCGGAGTGCATGCACTGGGGAATGTTGCGGTATTTGATACGGACACAAGGATTCCGGCAGATAAGATATCTTTTGCGTTAAATCAGAGACTGCCGGAGGATATCCGCATACAGGAATCAAAGGAGGTAGCCGGAGATTTCCATCCGCGTTTCTGCAACAGCCGGAAAACCTATGAATATAAGATTTTAAACAGGCGGTTTGCCATGCCGACAGAACGTCTGTATTCCCATTTTGTATACATGCCGCTTGATTTTGAGAAGATGAAGAAAGCGGCGCCTTTTATCGTGGGAGAACACGACTTTAAGAGTTTCTGTTCCACGAGAACCCAGGTGGAAAACACCGTCCGCACCGTATATTCGCTGGAACTGGACAAGAAAGGCGATATGATATATATCCGTATCTGTGGAAATGGATTCCTCTACAACATGGTAAGAATCATTGTCGGGACACTGATGAAAGTAGGTCTTGGGTTTTATCCGCCGGAGCATGTCCGGGAAATTATCGAAGCAAAAGACCGGAATGCTGCCGGACCGAAAGCCGCAGCCTGTGGACTGACATTAATCCGGCTGGAATATGAAGGCATGGATTATGAGAGGAAAAATTAATAAAACAGATTGACAAAACTGGCAAACTAAGATATAATACTAAATTGTGGCAGCATACAGAACGGCTGATTACCGCTTTGATATGTTTTCACGTTTCGCGTAGATGTCCGGGTTTTACACAGACGGACAGACATGTTGGAGGAACTGCACGGCAGTTCGGGTTTCTCTTATTTTTAAAAATATCAGAAGCCAAGAATATCTATTAATCAAAGTTTACAGGAGGAAAAACCAATGAAAACTTTTATGGCTAGTCCAGAAAAAATTGAAAGAAAATGGTATGTAGTTGATGCAGAAGGACAGACATTAGGTCGTCTTGCTTCAGAAGTTGCTAAGGTTTTAAGAGGAAAGAACAAACCGGAGTACACACCACACGTTGATACAGGTGATTATGTAATCGTTATCAATGCTGATAAGATTAAAGTTACAGGTAAGAAGTTAGATCAGAAAATGTATTATCATCACTCAGATTATGTAGGTGGATTAAAAGAAGCTACATTAAGAGAAATGATGCAGAAGAAGCCTGAAAAGGTAATCGAACTCGCAGTTAAGGGAATGCTTCCAAAGGGACCTTTAGGAAGACAGATGTATACAAAGCTTCATGTATACGCTGGTGCTGAACATCCACATGCAGCTCAGAAACCAGAAGTTTTAACATTTTAATCGGCGATAGGAGGAAATTACAATGGCTAAATCTAACGATAAGTTCTACGGAACAGGAAGAAGAAAAAAGAGCATTGCCAGAGTTTACTTAGTACCTGGTACAGGCAAGGTTACAATCAATAAAAGAGACATTGATGAATATTTCGGACTTGAAACATTAAAGGTTATCGTTCGTCAGCCTTTAGTTGCTACAGAAACAGTAGACAAGTATGATGTATTAGTAAATGTAAAAGGTGGCGGTTACACAGGTCAGGCTGGTGCTATCAGACATGGTGTATCAAGAGCTTTATTACAGGCAGATGCAGATTTCAGACCTACATTAAAGAAGGCTGGATTCTTAACAAGAGACCCAAGAATGAAGGAAAGAAAGAAGTACGGCTTAAAAGCAGCAAGACGTGCTCCACAGTTCTCAAAGAGATAATTTTTCTCATACAGAGAAATCAAGAAAAGCCCATTTTACAAGGGTTACAGAGGTTGTGGGAAGTTGTCAGATGTGCTGGAATTTCAATGGAATGCAACACATATGCAACAAGTATGCAACAAATATATCAATGATATGTATAGGACATTTTCAGAGCAATCTGGGAATGTCCTTTTTGCGCGTTACTACAAGCGGTGCAGCAGACAGTGAATATATTGAGATGATGCTTGCATCAATCGAAATATATTTGCTGGATGATATAGCGCGCCAGCGCAACATGAGCAAGATTGCTTTGCAATCTGCGAATGACACCGATTGATTGCTAAATTCGATTAATCGCATCTACTAACTCCTTAATATCAAAGTGGGTATATACCTTTTCTGTAAGTGTCATAGCTCCGGAGTGCCCCACGATCTTCTTAATAATCGTCTGATCTACGCCAGCTTCTGCCAACATGGACACGCATGTGTGTCTGCAACAGTGCGGTGTGCGGTTAATCTTTAACTGCTCCATTAATGGATGAAAGTAGCTGTCATAGTAGTTTCTGTAGGTAAAATGCTTACCGTCTTCCGTATGCAGCAAGTATGCACAGTCGGGGGTGGATTCGTACCAACTTTTGTAGAAGGGAAGAACCTTGTCGGCAATCGGCACTTTTCGGATGCCGTTTTCTGTTTTACTGCTGATTACATCAAAGTACTGTTCATCGAGGTGAACATGTTCCTTTTTCAAATCAAGCAATTCTGAAATTCTGACTCCGTTGTAGAGAAGCATCAGAACAATCTGATAATACTTATCATCTTTCTGTTCCCAGATTCTCTCAATTTCATCCTTTTCAAATTTGTTTCTGTCATACTTATTCGGGTTGCGGTCTTTGTACTGTGCTACATCCACAAAACTGGAATAATCTTTGTTGCAAATATCGTTTTTCAAGGCGTAATCGTAAAGCTGATTGAAAAGCACTTTGATTTTCCTGAGAGTAGGATAATTCTTACCACAGGTATCAATGACATTTTGCAAATCCACTAATCGAATATCCTTAAAAACTTTGTTGTAGAGGGTACCGCAGGCTTTATAGGATGCGGTATATCCTTTGACATTGGATTCGGATACAGTAGGATACTTACGCTTGGACCATTCTTCATATACATCAGAGAAGGTCATCTTGGCAGCTTTGGTATCGAATGGATTATTGTTGTACTCTGCAAGCATCTGTAAGCCTTCAGCTCTTGTAGCAGCGTATCCAACTGTAATCATATCCTGAACTTGTCTGTCCTTTTCCTTATCGTAGTGCCAGCCTGTTGTCTTTCTGACCTGATAAGGCTTTCTTCTTTTTCCGGAAAGTTTTACAACGCTTCCGTATCCGTTGGGTAACTTCATAAGCACCATTCCTTTCGCTTTAAATTCAGCAAGCTGATAAGCGAACAGATAAATACTTAATCCTCATGGACTACTTTTGTAACACTTGGACGTATGGTTTTCCATATCTCATAATTGTCTGCGGTCTGGCTTCCGGATGCGAGTAACTCTTTCATAGCCTGCCAGTCTTTTAAAAATTGAATGAGACTTTTGTTATTAAAAAACATACCAGGTTCTCCATCGACTTCTTTTAATGAAATATCAAATACTTCATCAATTGCAAAGAGTAATGGTAATACGTCTCCATCAGCTTCAATATCAAATTCCACTAGTGCATTTACATTAACATTCAAAGCTTCTGCAATTTTACGTAGTTGTTCTGGTTTTGGAATATTCTTCCCTAATTCATACTTGCGAATGGCTACCTCGTGTATGCCACACGCTTCTCCAAGCTCTTTCTGTGTTAATCCACGAAAAGTTCGGATTAATTTAATTTTTTTACCTGTATTCATGATATCAACCTCCTGTATAAGTTAAAGTAACATATTAAAATTAAATAGTCAACATCAAATTATAAACTATTGACAGAGCAATAAAGGGTCTGTATAATACAAAACACAACAGAGCAAATAATGCTCTATAACAAGGGAGGTGGTAGAGATGCCGGAAGTAATCTATAAGGTTGATTTACCAGCTTTTACAGGACGGAATGTACCAATAAAGGAAATTGCAGCAGCAATTGGGAAGGATGCACAGTATGTAAGGGTTGGACTTCAACAAGGAATTCTCAAATTTGGGACAGCAATAAAGATTGCTGATTCGTCGGAATATAGTTATTACTGTTCAGATAAAAGAGTTTGGGAAGAGACTGGATATTTCAGAAATGAATCACAAGCAGTATGACAGATAAAAAGAAAAGGTGGTGATGAAGATGTGCTAATAGACATTCAGATGATAAAAAAGAAAAGTCCGAGGCTTTGCAGAGCTTCGGACTTGGATAAGAGTAGCTGAGCCACTCGTTATCATATGTAACAAGATGATTATACCATTGGCTCCTAATACCGACAACACAAAATTTAGGAGGAAAAAGCAATGAACGAAGAACAGAAAGTAGAATTGAAGCTAATTCACATGGAAGAAGTAGTTTCAAAAGAGGTGAGCTGGTTATGGTATCCCTATATTCCATATGGAAAGATTACAGTTATTGAGGGAGATCCAGGAGAGGGGAAAACAACATTAGTACTAAAATTAGCAGCAATGTTGAGTAAAGGTCTACCACTTCCCTGTGATGATGATAGACCTTATGAACCAATTCATATTATTTACCAGACCGCAGAAGATGGAATTGACGATACGATTAAGCCGAGACTGGAACAAAATGGAGCAGATTGTTCTATGATTCGAGTAATTGATGAAACAGAAAAAGAACTTAGCATGACGGATGAAAGGTTAGAGCAGGCAATTGTAGAGACAAATGCAAAACTGATTATTCTAGATCCGATTCAGGCATATATTGGAGCAACAGTAGATATGCATCGGGCAAATGAGATTCGTCCGGTATTAAAGAAGCTTGGAATGATTGCAGAAAAGTATCAATGTGCAGTGATTTTGATTGGTCACATGAATAAAGCATCTGGAAGCAAATCAACTTATAGGGGACTTGGTTCTATTGATATTCAAGCAACAGCGAGAAGTGTTCTCTTAGTTGCAAGACTTCGGGATAAACCGAATATTCGCATTATGGCACAGGATAAATCCTCTTTAGCACCGGCAGGAGATGCCATTGGATTTGAGATGACAGAAGATAGAGGGATGACTTGTATCGGACCTTATGACATTACCATTGATGAATTATTGATGGGAAATGAAGGCAGAGGTAAGAAAAAGTTGGATGTAGCAGTGGAATTTATAAAGGAGTTTTTTGGAAGTGCTAGTGAGATTGCATCAAATGACATTATCGAGGAAGCATCTCATAGGGGAATTAAGAGAAATACTTTATTATCTGCTAAGAAGAAATTAGGGATTGTCTCGGGTAAAGGAAAGCAGGAAGATGGAACAGCTTTCTGGACATGGATTATGCCTGAGAAAAGAGTTTAAGAATTTGTAAAGTAGAGAAAGCGGATTCTAAATTGTAGAAGAATTTAGAATCTGCTGTTATTAAAAGTACGGATTATTAAACTCTTGCGGTAGCAAGATAAACCCCTCGGAGAGCCCCGCATTTTTGGCAGAGACAATGGAACATTGGATTTGACAAAAGTGCTAGGGGGTTATCATCTATGGCAAAGCCAAGATGATAAGCGAGTGGGAAATCTGATTTAAGAAGGAAGGAGAGGTGCCTATGGGTAATGTTTCTTACTCGGCACACATTAGCAATGGAAAGAGTGCCATAACAAGTAAGAGTAAATTGCTTGGAGTAGCAAAACACAATTTGCGAAAGTATAAATCGCCGGAATACAGTTCCGACAATATTTTGCTTTTGAGGGGAACGGAAGATTTGTATCAGGATGTGAAAAATGTCTATCATCAGGAATTTGACGAAGCGGTACAACAATATAATCAAAAGCAAAAGCGGGCTGACAGACGGATAGAGGATTACTTTGAACATGTAGCCAATCTGAATCAGGATATGGCAGTTGAAATTATCTTTCAATGTGGGGATAAGGAGTTCTGGGAAGAACATACGGATAAAAAGGAAAAGATGTACAATGTGTATGCTTATCTGTTATCCACAATGGAAAGATTTCTTCCGAATTTCAAAGTGGCAAATGCAGTGATACACTTTGACGAGGCAAGTCCTCATATGCATGTGGTAGGAGTTCCGGTATGGGAAGGTGCTAAAAAAGGACTGGCAAAGAAGGTGTCCAAGCGTAATGTATTCACTCCGGAAAGTTTATCTGTAATATTACAGGATAAACTAAGGGAAGAAGCAGGTTCGTGTTTCAAGTTCAATGTGAAGGAAGAACTTGCTGAGAAAAAGCTGGGACGGAATCATGATTTGTCGGTTATGGAATATAAAGTTGTCAAAGAAACTGAGCGTTTGGAAGAATTGCAGGAGCAGGTCAAGGATTCAGATCTAGATTTATTTGCAAAGAAACTGGCATATAAGGAAGTGAGTAAAACACAAAAAGAGAAGCTGGATGAAATAAATAAAGATATTAGCAGCAAGGAGGCACAAGCAGAGGAATTAGATTATCAGATTACCATTATGAAATCGCAATTATATGAGTATGAGGAAGAAGCTTCAAAGCTTGAGAAGTTTAAGGAAAGTCTATCTAACCTGAAACAGTATATTGCTTCCTATATGCCATTATCTCCATTGATAGAGGAATATGCCAATGCCGTAGAGGGAAAGAGGGAAATTCAAGCAGGCAATAGCTTCCGAGGTCTCCTAACTGCATTAGGAGAGTTGCTTAATTCGTTCAAGGAGTTGATAGTGGATGGAATCTGTTGGTTTCCAAGATTGATGAGGTGGCAGACGAGTAAGGGAGAAGTGGCACCAGTGTTCTCAGATTATCGGAATGAGGGATATAATTATAGGCTGGTGGCATATCAGAATCTTGTGACGAAAGAGCAGTATAGTGTGGAGAGCGTGCAGGAGGAGATAAAAGCGGAGAACCGAGTGGGAACGCTGGAACAGTTGGAGAGGAGGATTGAGGAAACAGAGGTGTTGGTAAGAAAGTTACACAAAGATAAAATGAGATGATAACAACGGAGAAGTAACGAAAAAGTTATGTTTTTGGACATTGATCTTTACTTTCGATTTTGGCTATAATGTGGTATAATATCCTGTAACTGTTCGGATTTGAATGGTTACAGATTTTTTTGAATAAAGACTCTTATATAGAGGTTAATATAACATTGGAGGTATCGGTATGTCAAGTGCGGCACAAAGATCAGAATTACAATCTCAAATATGGAAAATAGCAAATGAAGTTCGTGGTTCTGTAGACGGATGGGATTTCAAGCAATATGTACTAGGAACACTTTTTTATCGTTTTATCAGTGAAAATTTTTCAAATTATATTGAAGGTGGAGATGAAAGTGTAAACTATGCAGAGTTAGATGATAAAATCATTACAAAAGAAATTATAGACGATGCAATTAAAACGAAGGGGTATTTTATTTATCCCAGCCAATTATTTTCTAATATCGCTAAAAATGCAAATACAAATGAAAGTTTGAATACAGATTTGAAAGCGATATTTGATGCTATTGAAAATTCGGCAAGTGGTTATCCTTCAGAAAAAGATATTAAAGGGTTATTTGCTGATTTTGATACTACGAGCAACCGATTGGGAAATACAGTAAAAGATAAAAATGCACGTTTGGCAGCGGTTATTAAAGGCATTGAAGGACTTGATTTTGGAAACTTTGAGGATAATCAGATAGATTTATTTGGAGATGCATATGAATATTTGATTTCAAATTATGCTGCAAATGCTGGTAAGTCAGGCGGAGAATTTTTTACGCCTCAAAGCGTATCAAAATTGATAGCAAAACTAGCGACACATGGTCTAACTACAATTAACAAGATTTATGATCCAGCAGCAGGTTCTGGTTCGTTATTATTGCAAGCAAAGAAACAATTTGATAACCATGTGATTCAGGAAGGCTTTTTTGGCCAGGAGATAAACCATACAACATATAATCTTGCTCGTATGAATATGTTTTTGCACAATGTCAATTATGATAAGTTTAATATTGCATTGGGAAATACCCTTACTGCCCCACAATTTGGAGATGAAAAACCTTTTGATGCAATTGTGTCTAATCCACCTTATTCTATAAACTGGATTGGTAGTGATGATCCAACACTGATTAACGATGATCGCTTTGCACCTGCAGGAGTGCTTGCTCCGAAATCTAAGGCAGATTTTGCATTTGTTCTGCATTGCCTTAGCTATCTTTCTGGTAGAGGGCGGGCAGCTATTGTGTGTTTTCCTGGTATATTTTATCGAGGAGGAGCAGAACAGAAGATTAGAAAGTATTTAGTTGACAATAATTTTGTTGAAACAGTTATTTCACTTGCACCAAATTTATTTTATGGTACATCCATAGCGGTAAATATACTGGTGCTTTCAAAACATAAAACAGACACGAAAATTCAGTTTATAGATGCAAGTGGAGAAGAATTTTATAAAAAAGAGACAAATAATAATGTATTGTCACAGGAACATATTGATGCCATCATGCAGCTATTTGATAGTAAGGAAGAAAAAGAATATGTTTCCCAAAATGTTGATAATGAAAAAATAGCTGAAGGCAATTATGATTTATCTGTAAGCTCTTATGTGGAAAAGAAAGATACAAGAGAGGTTATTGATATTGATGTTTTAAATGCAGAAATAAAGAAAACAGTGAAGAATATAGATAGACTACGTTCTGAAATAGATGCAATTATTGCGGAAATAGAGGGGTAACTATGGATAAAGAATTACAATTTTTGATTTATAATACTCCTGAAGAAAATGTTTCCGTTAATGCCGTAATAAAAGATGAAACAATTTGGCTGACACAAAAAGCTATGGCTGAATTGTTCGGTGTTGGTGTTCCAGCAATAAGTAAGCATCTTGCAAATATTTATGCAGAGGGTGAATTAAATGAAATTTCAACTGTTTCCAAAATGGAAATAGTTCAACAAGAAGGCTCAAGGGATATAAAAAGAAATATGGAGTTCTACAACCTTGATGCAATTATTTCAGTTGGATATCGTGTTAATTCAAGAAAAGCAACAAACTTTAGAATATGGCAGCAGATAACAGACATATTTGCAGAGTGCAGTATTGACTATGACAAAGATTCTCAAACAACACATGATTTTTATGCAATGGTTCAAAACAAGTTTCATTACGCAATTACCGGACAAACTGCTGCAGAAATCATTGACACAAAAGCAGACCATACCAAAGAACATATGGGATTAACTACATGGAAAAATTCTCCTGATGGAAGAATCTTAAAATCAGATGTTACGATTGCAAAGAATTATCTTGATGAGAAACAGATTCGTCAGTTGGAACGAGCTGTCACGGGATATTTTGATTACATAGAAGATTTGATAGAGAGAGAAAACACATTTACTATGACGGAATTTGCAGCCAGTATTAATGAATTTTTAGCATTTAGAAAATATGATGTTCTGGAAGGCAAAGGTAGAATCTCAAAGAAGACAGCAGATAGAAAAGCTGTTTCAGAATATGTTGAATTTAATAAAACACAGAAAATTGTTTCGGATTTTGATAAAGAAGTAAAGAAAATGTTGCAGGGAGGTGAAGGTGGAAATGAGTAAATTAGATGAACTGATTGCTGAGATGTGTCCAGATGGAGTTCAATCAAAGAAGATATCAGAACTTTGTTGTATAAGCAGAGGAATTGTAATATCGAAAGAGGATATTAGTAATAATGTGGGAGATTATCCAGTGTATTCGTCGCAAACCGAAAATAATGGTGAATTGGGAAAAATCAATACTTATGCTTATGATGGTGAATATCTAACGTGGACGACTGATGGGGCAAATGCCGGAACGGTCTTTTATAGAGAAGGAAAATTCAATGTAACAAATGTCTGTGGATTGCTTCAAGTTATAAATTCAGATTGTATGATAAAGTATCTCTATCATGTATTGAAAGTAGAAGCACCTAAATATGTAAGACGTGGCATGGGGAATCCTAAGCTTATGAGTAATGTAATGGGAAATATTCAAATACCTGTTCCACCATTGCCAATACAACGTGAAATTGTCCGCATTCTAGACAATTTCACCGAGCTTACAGCCGAGCTTACAGCCGAGCTTACAGCCGAGCTTACAGCCAGAAAAAAGCAGTATGAATATTATCGGGATACAATGTTATCAGTAGATACGCAAATTCCAATTGTCAAATTAAAAGATATTGCGACCGAGATGTATCGTGGTTCAGGAATTAAACGTGACCAAGTGACATCTGAGGGGATTCCTTGTGTTAGATATGGAGAAATATACACTACTTATAATACGTGGTTTGAAAAGTGTATATCTCATACAAAATTAGAATATGTTTCATCGCCAAAGTATTTTGAACATGGAGATATTTTATTTGCTATTACCGGTGAAAGTGTTGAAGATATTGCAAAGTCTATTGCTTATATAGGACATGAAAAGTGTTTGGCTGGTGGTGATATTGTTGTTATGAAACATAAACAAAATCCTAAGTATCTTTCTTATGTTCTTTCGACATATAACGCGAGATTGCAAAAAAGTAAAGGAAAAATAAAAAGCAAAGTGGTTCACTCTAATGTCCCATCAATAGAAAACATAGAGATTCCGCTTCCACCATTAGAGGTACAGGAACGTTTTGCAAATGTGCTAGACAATTTTGAATCAATTTGCTCGAATCTTAATATTGGATTACCTGCGGAAATAGAATTACGAAATAAACAATATGAATTTTATCGAGATCAGTTGTTGACATTTGCCGAAACAGGTAACACAATCTTGACAGACAGACAGACAGACAGACAGACAGACAGACAGACAGACAGACAGACAGAC